>SAMEA104315421__coassemble_585_pt1 | contig 50285 bp, 41 predicted proteins | sample SAMEA104315421__metabat2_high_PE_001 | metagenome-assembled genome bin SAMEA104315421 (sample SAMEA104315421) | gut metagenome | biome: Monkey gut; feature: monkey-associated habitat; material: faeces | place: China | collected 2013
CTATGGATTTTTGTTTTTTGATTAACTGTTCAATTTCATTTTACAACGGACCTTTGTTTATGTTTTTGGGAGAATGAATAATACATTTTACATGAAATTCCTGCTCTAACAGGCCAGTTCACTTTAGCCCATTTTGTCAAATTCCTGTTACCGATATTGTTCTACATGCGTCGTTTGCAGCACTATGATTTATTATCTTCAAACTTCAAACAATAAACTAAACATTTTAAAAAGAAGAACTTTATGTATAATGGCAAGGACGTTATGTTACAATCCCTGGTTTTAGTATGGAAAATGTTGCGGAATTCCCGGACCAACGGGCCAGCCCATGACATACCAAAAGATAAATAGGCTGTACCATAAAATGAGATATCCTATTGCATATGGCATCATTAAGGATAAGAATGTACCGATACCACTGTCTTTTTTATAGGTACGAATGACATCTAAAAAAAATGGAAGAAACGGATTGGTCAAAGCAATACTATTGAAAGAACCGTTACCGGCTCGAAAGGCGGTTTGAATAAAGGCTGGATGATAGCCTAATAGCATGAACATAGGAACAAATATAGTAGATAACATGGCCCATATAGCAGATCCGCTAGCTATGCAAAGGCCCATAAGCTGACTAAAGAGCATAAAACAAATGAAAGCGGGTAATCCTGTCATATGAATGCTTTGTAATACCAACGACCCTTTCATGGCAATCAGGGACGCCATATTGGTCCATGTAAATGCGGCAATAAATTGGGCTATAAAAAAAGCCATAACTAAAAAGTTAGATAATCCTTTGATGGAATGAGACATACATTGTATCAAGGCGTCAGCATTTGTAATTTTTCGGATTGCAATACCGTATGTTAAACCGACAGTCAGCAAGAAACCACAAATCAGTGGAATAATGCCGCGTAATAGTGGTGAACTAAGCAACGAATGGGTTTGTGGATTACGCAATATTCCTGTATCTGGAAAAGCAAGAAGTATAATGACGGCGATATAAATCAGTGCGGCTATACCGCTTCGATGTAAGGCTTTTTGTTCTTCTTTTGATATATGTGGCATGACCTGTGTTGCCTGAGCTTGTGTGTCATCATAGTTGCCTAAGCGGGGTTCAATAAATTTTTCCGTAATTAGTGTAGTAAAAATTGTCAAATAAAGCACAGAAAAAGCAATAAAAAACCAATTATCAACGGGTGATACGACAAGTTCTGGTTGTATGCTATGCGCAGCTTGTGTTGTAATACCTGACAATAAGACGTCTGTTGTTCCAATGAAGAGATTCGCCGTAAATCCAGACTCAAGGGCAGCAACAGAACAAGCAAAACCAGCTAACGGATGGCGGCCTAGGGAACGAAATAGCATGGCAGCTAGTGGTGGCATAATGATAAGTGCTGCATTAGAAGCCAAATGACTGATAAAACTGACAAGGACGACTGTAAAGGTGACGTATCGTTTAGGAATATGTTGGATAGAATGATGAATGAGTGTTTCCAAAAATCCTGTTTCAGAAACGACGCTTAGCCCTAATGTCAATACAAGAATCATGCCTAATGGCGGAAAATTAATATAATTTTTAATCAGGTTTGATAAAAACCAATCTAGCCCTTCGGCACTAATTAGGCTTTTTATATGAATTATTTCTTGCGTTTTCGGATTGAATGCAGTCAGATCGGATAGTTGCAGTATATAAGACAAGGTGGCTAATAGGATAAGCAGAATAAGGAAAAGAATAGCTGGATTTGGCAATTTATTCCCCCATCTCTCCAGTTTTTGCAACCATGTATGCTGTATGTCGTGTTGGGTAAACGGTGTCGGTGTTTTAGGATATGTCATATATGCCTCCTTGATGTTGTATCATTTGATGCACGGTATCGTATGGTTCTATTTTTTCTCTCTATAAATGTTCTTGTATAACCATACTCTTCTTGGGTTATTATGATACTGCATAGTTTTTATATAATATCATAAAAAAGCAAAGTCCTCAATTCTGTTATTCATTTACGTGCCTATAGTTAGATTTATACTAATATAATCAAAAAACATAATACTGCAGTGACAGGTACTTTATACGAATAATGATTGAAAATGATTGAAAATGATTAAATTTGAATATATAATACAACCATAGAAGTGAGGTGGCGCGATGTTAACAGAAGAAAGGCAGGATGAAATTGTAAAAATTGTCAATGCCAGCGGAGCGATTTCTGTACAGGAACTTGTCAATTTTTTGGATATATCAGAATCAACTGCGCGCCGTGATTTACTGGCATTAGATAAACAGGGCCGGTTAAAACGTGTCCACGGCGGAGCTACTGCTGTTAAAGATGAGAAGTATGAAGCCGATATGGAAAATCTCCAAGATAAATATTCTTTTCACATGTTAGAGAAGCGGCGGATTGCTCAATTTGCTGCAGCTAACGTGAAAAAAAATGATTTTGTATACTTGGATTCAGGCTCGACAGTAGAACAAATGGCAGAGTTTTTAATTGGTTCAGAAGCGACCTTTGTTACCAACAGTATTCCCTTGGCACAAAAACTGGGACGCAATGACGTGAAAGTATATATTTTGCCTGGGCGTGTCAAAGGCAAAACAGAGGCGATTATTGGCAGTGAAATGCGGGATATGCTGACTCGATACCATTTTACGAAAGGATTTTTTGGTGCCAATGGCGTTGACATTAGAACGGGATGTACCACTCCGGATGATGAGGAAGCTGTTTGCAAGCGGGCAGCTGTTGGACAGTGCATGCAGACCTATGTTTTGGCTGACAGCAGCAAGTTTGGTTTATCTGCGCATATTACCTTTGCAGATATAGAACAAGTTACCTTGATTACTGCACAGGGAGATAAGATGATAGACTATACGCCCTATCAACGAGTAACGGAGGTGCATGTGCTTTGATTTATACAGTCACGTTTAATCCGTCTTTGGATTATGTAGTGTATATGGATCATTTTGCTGCTGGAGAAATTAACCGAGCGCGGCAGGAAATGATTTATCCCGGCGGCAAAGGAATTAACGTAGCCTTGGTGCTGGGACATTTAAAAATCCCTGCACAAATGCTGGGATTTACAGCTGGTTTTACAGGGAAAGAAATAAAACGGCTCATAGAAAAACACGGCGGTACTTGTAAGTTTATCTCATTGGATGAAGGATACTCGCGAATTAATTTAAAAATTAGTTCGCAGTCTGAAACGGCTGTCAATGGAACGGGGCCGCATATCCCGCCGGATAAACTACAGAAATTGATGCAGCAGATAGATAGTGTTTCAGCAGGAGATACACTGGTATTGGCCGGAAGTATTCCAGCAGATATTCCGAATGATATGTATGAGCAAATTCTAAAACGGCTGCAGGGCAGAGATATTCATATTGCAGTAGATGCCACGGGGGATTTACTCAAAAAGGTAATTAAATACAGACCGTTTTTAATCAAACCCAATCATTTGGAATTAGGCGAATTATTTCATGCAGAACTGCATACGGAGGAAGAGATTACGATTTGTGCCAAACGGCTGCAGGCCATGGGGGCACGCAATGTGCTGGTGTCGCGCGGCAAGGATGGAGCTCTGCTGGCAGGTGAAGACGGCTGCATATACCGTATGTCCGCCCCTGCTGGCACATTGGTTAATTCTGTCGGCGCAGGCGACAGCATGGTAGCCGGATTTTTGGCAGGCTTTGCAGCGTCTGGCGGCGACTTGCAGGAAGCGTTAAAAATGGGTGTTTGTGCCGGCAGTGCTTCGGCGTTTCATCAATGGCTGGCAACGGAAACAGAAATTATGGCATTGTATCACACGATGTCATAATGTCGGTGTATGCGAAAAGAAAGGATGTATAAGTCATGCGTATTGTAGATTTACTGCACTTGGAGAGTATTGATTTACACGCCGCCGTATCAGACAAAACAGCAGCCATTGCCCATCTTGTGGATTTGATGGATAAAGGCGGCAGCTTGAATGATAAAGAAGCTTATAAACAATGTGTACTGGCTCGTGAAAAAGAAGGCAGTACCGGCATTGGTGAAGGCATTGCCATTCCCCATGCTAAGACCGATGCTGTAAAGAAGCCGGGGCTGGCGTCTATGATTGTCAGAAGCGGTGTTGAATATGAAAGCCTGGATGATGAACCGGCATATCTGTTTTTTCTCATTGCAGCACCTTCGGGCGGAGCCAATATTCATCTAGAAGTGTTGAGCCGTTTGAGCCGGATGCTGATGGATGATGCGTTTAGAGACCACTTGCTGCAGGCCAAGACGCCGGAAGAATATATACAGATTATCGATGCGGCAGAAACAGCGCAACTGGCTGAAGAAGAAAAAGAAGCGGTACAAACGGCAGAACAGCAGCAGTCAGATAAGCAGACGGCAGAATCTCAGCCGGGAAGGCCTTTTATTGCAGCTGTGACAGCGTGCCCGACAGGCATTGCCCATACGTATATGGCTGCAGAGGCATTGGAACAGCAGGCAGCAGCTATGGGCGTAGATATTAAAGTAGAAACCAATGGTTCCGGCGGTGTCAAAAATCAATTGACGGCAGAAGATATTCAGCGTGCAGCCGGCATTATCGTCGCTTGTGATAAAGATGTACCTACGCAGCGTTTTGTCGGTAAACCGGTTATTTTTACCAAAGTTGCCAACGGGATTAAAATTCCGGGAAAATTGATTCAAGCAATTCTGGATCATGACGCTCCCCTCTTCCAGCATGAAGCAGCAGCGTCAGATGCTCCTGCCGATATAAAGGAAACAGAAAGTGCAGGACGGCAGATTTATAAGCATTTGATGAATGGCGTATCGCATATGCTGCCCTTTGTTATTGGCGGCGGCATATTAATTGCCTTGTCGTTTTTGGCTGATATGGAGCATGCCGGCACAGCACAGTTTGGTACAGGCGTGCCGCTGGCTGCTTTTCTTAAAACAATTGGCGGCTTGTCGTTTAGTATGATGCTGCCTATACTTGCCGGATATATTGCCGTGAGCATTGGCGAACGGCCGGCATTGATGCCGGGCATCGTCGGCGGCTTTTTGGCGACGAATGGCGGTTCTGGATTTTTTGGAGCGCTTTTTGCCGGATTTATTGCGGGGTATTTAATACTCTTGCTGAAAAAAGTATTTGCACATCTCCCCCATGCGTTAGACGGTACCAAACCCATTTTGATTTATCCTGTTTTAGGGCTGGTCTTGATGGGACTTATTATGACATATATTATTAATCCGCCGACGGCCTTGTTTAATACGTGGCTGGCTGATATGCTCAACAGCATGACGACGTCGAGCCGCGTTGCTTTGGGATTTATTCTGGGCGGTATGATGTCGATTGACTTCGGCGGTCCAATTAACAAAGCGGCTTATGTGTTTGGGACGGCCTCTTTGATGAGTGCAGTCGGTGACGCAGTAAGCTCTGGCATTATGGCATCCGTTATGATTGGCGGCATGGTGCCTCCCCTTGCCATTGCGCTGGCTATGTTGCTGTTTAAGGGAAAATTTACACCGAAAGAACGGCAGTCAACAGTTACCAACTTTATTATGGGGTTGTCTTTTATTACAGAAGGTGCCATCCCTTTTGCCGCCTCAGATCCGGTACATATCATTCCCCCATGTGCAGTCGGTGCGGCTGTTGCCGGCGCACTGTCTATGCTTTTTGACTGCGCCATTCCGGCACCGCATGGCGGCGTTTTCGTGTTTGGTGTTGTAGCCAATTGGCCTATGTATATTGCTGCCTTAGCGATTGGGACAGGTATTGCAGCTGTACTGATGGGGATTATTCGTAAAAAACGAGTACAAGAATAGATATATTGAGCATATACTATGCATTATGCATATATTAACATAACATACTTAAGGAGGAATTTATTATGAAAGAATTTACATTTACTATTACAGATCCACAGGGGATTCACGCTCGTCCCGCCGGCTTGCTTGTCAAAGAAGCAAAGAAATATGAATCTAAGATTACGATTGCTAAAGGCGCAAGAACTGGCGATGTAAAGAAGATTTTTGCTGTGATGGCTTTAGGCGTTAAACAAGGTGAAGAAATTAAAGTTACAGTTGATGGTACTGATGAAGCCACAGCGGCGGCAGCTATGGAAACATTTTTGAAAGAAAACTTCTAAGCCGCAGTGAGGAGGAATCGGTATGCTGACATTACAAGGGAAAAGTGTTTTTGCGGATATTGCGATTGGCCCGTTGGCACTGTTTCACCGCAATACCATTTCTACTGCCCGGCATCCTATTGATGATGCAGAAACAGAAGTACAGCGCTTTCAAAAGGCTCGTGCAGAAGCGATGGCACAACTTCAAGAGATGTATCACAGAGCTGTTGAAAAAGTAGGCGAAGAACAAGCGGCTGTTTTTGAAGTACATCAAATGATGTTGGAAGATGATGATTATATTGAGTCTATTGAAGATAAAATTCGCAGTGAAAAAATAAACGCAGAAGCAGCCGTAGAATGCACAGCTCAGCAGTTTGCAAAAATGTTTCAAACGATGGATGATGCGTATATGAAAGCACGGTCTGCAGATGTTTTGGATATTTCACGCCGTGTGGAACAGCAGCTTTGCGGCGGGCCGAGCATTGATTTCAGCAAGTACAACCATGTGATTATTGCAGCTGATGATTTGGCTCCCAGCGAAACCCTGCAGCTCGATACAGATAAAATTTTAGGCTTTGTAACCTCGGCAGGCAGCACGAATTCTCATACGGCCATTTTGGCACGCACATTGGGGATCGCAGCTGTCGTCCATACAGGTACGCAGATGCATACGGATGTAGACGGCATGACGGCAATTATTGACGGCACGACAGGTACGGTATATATTGATCCGGATGAAGCTACGCTGCAGGAAATGCAGCAAAAGCAGCAGCTAATGAAACAGCGGCGGGAACAGTTGGATGCTGTTCGCGGAACGGCTACGGAAACATTGGATGGGAAAAAGATTCACTTATATGCGAATATTGGAAACCCTGACAACCTGCCTCAAGTCCTTGCCAATGATGCCGAAGGCATTGGGTTGTTCCGCAGTGAATTTTTGTATTTGGAAAACAATACGTATCCAACAGAAGAACAGCAGTTTGAAGCGTATAAGAAGACGGCAGAAGCCCTGCAGGGAAAAACGGTTATTATTCGAACTTTGGATATTGGTGCTGATAAAAAAGTTGATTATTTTGGCTTAGATGACGAAGAAAACCCTGCTATGGGGATGCGGGCCATCCGTATCTGCCTTACCTGTCCGGCGATATTCAAGACGCAGCTGCGGGCATTACTGCGTGCGTCGGCATATGGAAAGATTGCTATTATGTTTCCCATGATTATTTCTGTAAAAGAAGTACGTCAGTGCAAAGCGATTCTGCAGGAAGTGCAGCAGGAATTAGATGCGAAGAATATTGCATATGACCACGATATGGAAATTGGGATTATGATAGAAACACCGGCAGCGGCTATTATGAGTGATGAGCTGGCAAAAGAAGTCGATTTCTTTAGCATTGGTTCTAATGACCTGACGCAGTATACACTGGCGATTGACAGACAGCAGACGAAGCTGGATGCGTTTTTTGATGCACACCATCCGGCCATATTGCGGCTCATTCAGCAAACGATTGAAAACGGACACAAGGAAGGCATCTGGGTAGGTATTTGCGGCGAATTGGGTGCTGATGCAGCATTAACGGAAACGTTCCTGAAAATGGGCATTGACGAATTATCAGTTAGTCCCTCTTCCCTGTTGCCGCTTCGTCAAAAAATCCGTTCTATTCGCTTGCAATAACTTGCATTGAATGTACATAGAAAATAACCAAATAAAAACCTGTTCTATCCTTTTTTTAAGAGAATAAAACAGGTTTTTTATATATTTGTAAATAGACTTTTATTGCTTAATATGGTATACTTATGCAAATAATAGTAGTATAACTGTTTTTAGGAGGACGAGAGAATGAATGTAAAACAAATCATGACAGCTGTACTGGCTGGCGTATTATCCGTGTCATTGCTGGCTGGATGCGGCAACAAGGAAAAGCAGGCCGACAAGAGTCAGCCATTGCGCGTAGCAACGAATGCTACGTTTGTGCCGTTTGAATTTAAGGATAATGACCAGTCTGAAGACTATAAAGGTTTTGAAGTAGAATTAATGAAAGCTGTTGCCAAAGAAATGGGACGGGATATTCAGTTCAATAATATTCCTTTTTCCGGTATCATCCCTATTATTCAGCAGGGGGACATGGATATTGCTGTGGCCGGCATGACCGTTACACCGGAACGGGCAGCAAAAGTTCGTTTTGCTGCGCCTTTTTATGAATCCAAGCTTGTTATTTTGACTCCTAAAACGAGCGGTATCAATTCAGTAGATGATTTACAAGGCAAACAAATTGCCGTGCAGTTGGGAACGACAGGTGCTAAATATGCTGAAGAAAAAGGCCTGGCTATCAAACAGTTTGACAACAACTCTGAAATTATCATGGAATTAGGCGTAGGCGGCTCCCCTGCCGGTATTTTGGATAAACCGGTTGCCGACTATTTCCTGACACAGGAAGGAAAAGATAATTATAAAGTTATTGAAATTCCGGATACGAAGTCTGAATATTTGGCATTTGCTATGAATAAGAATAATGAAGAACTGCAGAAAGAAGTAAATGCTGCGATGGCGAAGCTGAAAGAAAATGGTGAATTCCAAAAACTGTATAAAAAATGGTTTAATACAGAGATGCCTAACTTACCGGCAACAACAGAAGAAATCGTAAAATAAAGAAAAAAATCAGCAGCAATGGAACATGTGTCCATTGCTGCTGATTTTTTATAGTGTTACATTTCATCTGCTTTGACTTCCGGTATTTTGATAGGTGTTTTATCAAAAATACGGACAATCAGCAGCGTGATAATGCAAATAACCCATTCAAAGTAAATGACGTGCGGGAAAATATGGATTGCCGGGCAGAGCTGCCAAACAAATAAACCGACGATGCCGACGAGTGTTGTCCAAAAAGCTGTATTTTTACGGCATAACGACGGGCAAAACATCGTGCAGAGGAATACGAGCGTAAAGGCAGTTGTTAAGCTTAAACCGATTAACATGACCTTCACGATGCCAACGGCATTAAAAGCAAGCCACAAGGTGCCGATGCCAATAATAAGGATAACCAAACGGTTAGCTTTTACATAGGCTTCTTTGGAAATGTCTGGCTTAAAGAAACGTTTAAAGATATCTTGTGCAACTAATGTACTGGCACCTAACAAAATGGTGCAAGCCGTAGAAACATCGGCGGCCCAAAGTGCAGCTAATGTCATGCCCGAAGAAAAAGGATCTAAACTCATGATGATTTGCGGCAGAGCCATGGTTGGATTTAATTCAGGAAATTGCGCTTTGGCTGCCAGTCCTAAGACGGCACAGAAGAAGCCGACAGGAAAGATTAACAAGCCGCCGAGAATGTAGCCGCGGCGGGCAGATTTTACGTCTTTTGCACCGCAGGCAATTTGTACAGGGCCTTGCGCGGTAATGGCTTGGGTTGTCATGACAATAATCCAGCCGAGCAGCATGGCCATCGTTAGGCTGCCAAAGGGGCTGAACCAATCAAACGGCATGGCAGGCAATGCGGCGTTGATGTTGTCAATTCCCCCATTACGAAGCAAGACGCGAACCATAGAATAAATAATGCCCAAATAAATAACCGTAACGCTGAGAATGTTGGAAAGGCCGGAAGACCATAGGCCCCCAATAGTCGTGATGCCGATAAATACGACAGCGCTGACAATCATGCCGGCATGCATGGAGAAAATATCCGGCATCAATGCATGTAAAATAGAACCGCCGGCTACATATTGAAGGGACGTAATACAAATCATAATTAAGGACAGCCCGATAACGCTGATAATACGTGCTTTTTCATCATAGCTTCGTTCGAACAACTCAGGAATTGTCGTACAGTTTAGTGCGCGATATTTGCCGGCAGCAACAAACCCCATAATAATAGCGCCGATGGCCCAGGCACCGTTGTACCAACCGGCAGCCAAACCGATTTTTGTAGCACTTTCTGCGACGCCAACTGTCGAAGCAGCACCGACGGCCATGCCGGTAATACTGACAGCAACGAGTCCTGTTGAAAACTTCCGCCCGGCAAATAGATATTCTGTCGGATTTTGGCTTGCTCTGCGCTTGACATAAAACGATATGGCAAACAATAAAATGATGTATAAAATGACAATACATAGTTGAATAGACATCTATACCTACTCCTTTGCAATAAAAATTTAATTTTACGCAACTTAGGTTCCACACAATGCAACAAAGATAACGTAAGATGTTACTATTGTATGCTAAAATAACATAAAATTCAAGCGATTTGTACTGCCTTTTATATAAAGTATATAAGTAAATGTGTAAGAATAACCAAAAGTCATAATGTGGAAAACAGCCGGCATACTAAAAATATAATTTTTATGCATACCTAAAATCCTTGTATATATATAACAGATATGAATACAAATACTTTGTACCAATTATTTACAAAGTATTTTAAATATGGTATGATACGGCAGAGGCAAAAGATAGCATCACGCAAGTGAGTTATACTTTTTTTTCGGATTGTTGTATTAGATGGATTGTCATCTGCTTGGATCGTAACGGACCGAGACAGAAAGGATTGCTCATCATTTCTTAGCAGAGTCGTATTTCTCAAGCTGCTTGTTTTGACGTTTGCACAGTTACAGTGCGCCTTTCAGTCTAGGCTGAGAGGCGTTTTTTTGTTTTCTTTTGCCCAAAAACTGTATAGGGAGGGTATCATTTTGAAGAAATGTTGTTCCTTTTTAGTAAACAACATGGCAATCTTCGTCGTACTGATTGGGATTGTAGGTGCGATGCGTCCCCAGACATTGACATGGGCAGGCCCTTATGTTGGCTGGCTGCTGGGAATTGTCATGTTTGGCATGGGCATGACATTGACTGTTCAGGATTTTAAGACGGTTTTGCAGCGTCCCGTAGACGTACTGCTGGGGATTGTGGCGCAATTTCTAATCATGCCTTTTATCGCTTGGGCGTTAGTGCGGCTCTTTGCCTTGCCGCCGGAACTTGCTATCGGGGTTATTTTGGTAGGAACCTGTCCGGGCGGCACAGCATCCAATGTCATTTCCTATTTGGCAAAAGGCGACGTTGCCCTGTCCGTGTCTATGACGATGGCGACAACGCTGCTGGCACCTATTGCAACCCCTGCGCTGACTTGGGTGTTGGCAGACGCCTGGATTGACGTATCTTTTACAGCCATGATGATATCGATTGCAGAAATGGTTTTGCTGCCGGTGTTGTTGGGATTGGCTGCGAATCATTTTTTTCGTCCGGCTGTTTCCAAAGTATTGCCGGCACTGCCCGTTATTTCTGTGTTGACAATTATCTTTTTAGTCGGTATCGTAGTATCGCTGGGGGCATCTCGTTTATTCGAAGTTGGTCCGTTGATGGCGGTGATTGTCATATTGCATAATATATGCGGTCTGGCTTTGGGATACGGCATGGCACGTATGCTGCGGCTTAATTCTAAAAAAGCGCGTACTGTTGCCATCGAAGTTGGGATGCAAAATTCAGGGATGGCTGCTTCACTGGCTGTGTTGTATTTTAATCCGGCAGCGGCTATTCCAGGTGCTATTTTTAGTGTATGGCATAACATTTCCGGTTCTATTGTTGCCAACTTCTTTTCACGGCGCGATGAACGTCAAAAACAAGGTGAATTGGAAGAAGCAAAATCTATTCATATGGCATAATCAAAGGAGTATTCACGTATCATGAAAATTTTTCGTACAGTAGCAGATATGCAGGCATATGCTGCAGAAGTAAAAAAAGAAGGTAAAGTAATCGGTTTGGTTCCTACAATGGGAGCTCTTCATGAAGGGCATTTGACGCTGATGCGTACGGCAAAGGCAAAATGTGATTTTGTCGTAGCATCTGTATTTGTAAATCCAACACAGTTTGGCCCGAACGAAGACTATGATGCCTATCCCCGCCGTTTTGAAGAAGACTGCAAAAAATTGGAAAGTGTTGGCGTAGACGCTGTATTTCATCCAGAACCGTCTGAAATGTATCCGGAAGGTTACTGCACGTATGTAAACGTTGAAGGCGATATTACACATAAGCTTTGCGGTGCTCAACGGCCTATTCATTTTCGCGGCGTAGCTACTGTTGTTACTAAGTTGATGAATATTACCCGTGCTGATGAAGCTTTCTTTGGACAAAAGGACGCACAGCAGGTGGTCGTTGTTCGCCGTTTTGTCAGCGATTTAAATCTTCCGGTTCACATCAATATGGTACCAATTGTTCGTGAAGAAAGCGGTTTGGCCCGCAGCTCCCGCAATGCATACCTCTCTCCTGCTGAAAAAGAAGCAGCTCTCGTTTTATCGCGCAGCCTTCGGAAAGCTCAAACTGCATATGATGCTGGTGAAAAAAATGTAGATGCTTTGAAACAAATCGTTACGAAAGAAATTCAAAGTGAACCGATGGCATCAATTGATTATGTTGATTTATTTTCTTTCCCTGCATTGCTTCCTATCGAAACAGTAGATCAGGAAAGTTTGCTGGCCATTGCCGTCCGTATTGGCAAGACACGTTTGATTGATAATATTATTTTAGGTGCCTGATTAGAAACTGCAGCAAGAGTTTTAATGCAAGGTAAAGAAACAAGAGCCGTGTTCCGATGGAATATGGCTCTTGTTTTGTTTCACGTGAAACATAGTTCTATCTTCATGATTTCTTCACAGGTTCTTCTTTTTTTCTTTGCAAAAATATATTATAGTAAGTATATAAGAAAACCGATTCAAGGAGGTGTTATATCATGAAGAAAAAATGGATGAGCATACTGGGAGTACTGTTGATGTTGGGAGCGGCAAACGTATTGGCAGATTCCGTATCCCCGGCACAGTATTCAAACAACAGTGCAGCAGTTTCCTATTGCCATGATACGACGCACGATCATCACGGCTGCTGATATGCATTGGGTGTATCCCCAAGAGAAATCTTCTCTTGGGGATTTTTTATTCTTCATAATTTCTTCATAATTTTATCATAGTTTCTTTATATGCGCGGCGTATACTATGCGTATGATTAAGCAATGAGGAGGAATTAAAAAGATGGTAATGACTCATTATATGGAATTACTTTCACTGCATCAGCCATGGAACTTAATTATATTTATGCTTGTTCCTATGGTATTGGCAGAAACGATTTTAGCATCCGGTATTTTTACTCTTTTTTACAAAGATAGACGCAGCCAAACGTGGCAGAAAATAAGCCATCTTGCGACGATTGTGTTAGGAATTTTCTTTATTTGTGTTACAATCTATTTGGGTGTATCATATATCCCTACGATTCAGTGGCGCGGCCCTATTGATTATATTGCTGTATGGTCGTATGTACTGGCTGTTATTCCGTCGATTCTTTTGCTGGCGCAAGAATTTGGCCTTATGGATAAAACAGCGTCTAATGAAAAGAAAACCATGCATCACGTAGTGCTTATGATTCTTTTCGTTGTATTTACTCATTTTGCTATGGTATTTGGCATGGCCGATCCGCAGCTGGCAGGATATATGCCGCCTAACCAGCCTATGCAAATGGATCATTCCATGATGAATCATGCTAACATGAATCATCAGCAGATGAATATGAAATAACAACATCATTTCTGAATTTCTCTTTTTTTAGGGACTGCAAAAAATACAGGCTATTTTTTGCAGTCCCTTTATGTTTCACGTGAAACAGTATTGTCTTGGGAAAGAACATGATACAATAGAGAGAGGATTTTTGACAAGGAGGATTTCATATGGTTCCCTACTCTATTTTACTTGTAGATGATGATGAAAAACTTTGCTCACTTTTGTGTTCCTATTTTAAACAAGAGCAGTGTATTGTTTATTGTGCGGCTAATGGTATGGAAGCAATACAGCAGGTAAAGCAGCATGAGCCGCAAATCATGATTTTAGACATCATGATGCCGGGAATGGATGGATTTGAAGTCTGCCGCCGCATAAGGCAGTTTAGCGATATCCCTATCATTTTTTTGACAGCTAAAGATGATGAAACAGATAGACTGATTGGATTAAATATTGGAGCTGATGATTATGTCAGCAAGCCATTTAATATTCGGGAGCTGGTTGCCCGCGTACACAGTTTGCTGCGGCGTGTGCGCGGTGAAGTGATTCAACAGCACACCCAATACATCATTCGTGATTTAGTCATTGATAAAGAAAAATTTACTGTTGAACGAAATGGCAAACCGATTTCACTCACGCCTACAGAGTTTAATATATTGGAAGTGCTTGCGTCTTCTCCAGACCGCGTGTTCAGCCGGATGCAGCTTATGGAAAAAGCGCAGGGAGGCTATAGCTTTGAAGGATATGAACGTACTATCGATACGCATGTTCGCAATCTGCGGAAAAAATTAGAGCCGAATGCGGCTAAGCCGACGTATATTTTGACCGTATATGGTATTGGATATAAATTTGCCGGAGGCCGTCATGAAACGATATGAGAGCTTAGTATTTCGTCTGACCGGCATGGTGTTCATCTTGTTGTTTTTAACCATATTTATTTTATTATTTTTAGTTAATGTTCAGATGGACAGCCACTTTTCCCAATATTTGCAAATGAATGCAGAAAATGTGATGAGCCATCACATGATGCACGGCGCGGCAGAACGCCATTATATTGCGTCTATTCATCAATCACTCTTTTGGGTCGGTCTCAGCATGATAGTAGTTAGCGTCGGCGTTAGTTTTGTCATTGTTCGCAAACTGGCATCTCCTTTGCTGGATTTGACCAAAGCCGTCCGGACGATACAAGAAGGAAAATACGGTCAAACAGTACCTGTCGAACGGCATGATGAAGTAGGCATATTGGCCCAGACGTTTAATGATATGTCGCAGCAGCTGGCACGCAACGACATGATGCGGCGGCAATTATTTGCCAATGTTGCCCATGAACTGCGTACGCCGCTGGCGATTATTCAGGGGAACTTGGAAGGCATGATTGATGATGTGGTACCTGCTGATAAGACGACATTCTTATCAATGGAAGATGAAGTACTGCGTATGGGACGATTAATTCAAGATTTGCGGGATTTGTCATTAGCAGAAATCAATGAACTGGTACTGCATAAAGAAATGATACATATGAACCTTTTATTGGAACGGGCTGTAAGCATGCTCCAGCCGCTATGCGATGAAAAGCATTTGCATGTACAGCTGCATCTCTCCCCCTCCCTGCCGATGGTGATGGCAGATAAAGATCGTATCAATCAAGTGATTTATAATATTTTAAATAATGCAATTCGCTATGTTGACTCAGGGTGTTCTATTTGTATATATACGTCTGTGTGTGCTATAGATGGGAAAAAAATGATTCAGATAGATATTGCCGATACGGGAAATGGTATTGAAGAAGAAGATTTAAAACATATTTTCCAATATTTTTATCGCACAGAAAAATCAAGAAATCGTAAAAGCGGCGGCAGCGGTATTGGTTTGGCATTGGCTAAACAGTTTGTTCAAAGTCATGGCGGTACGATTACTGCGCATAGTGAAATAGGAAAAGGCACCGTATTTAGTTTTACACTGCCGGTATAAACGTCAAAACCCCTCATGATGTTTCACGTGAAACATCATGAGGGGTTTTATGTACCACTGCAAAAATAAATTTTATTTTACTAATTCATAGCCAGCGTCAGCAATAACTTTGGCAAAATCATCTGCTGAAATATCTTTCGTTGCTGTAACTTCAGCTTTCTTGCCTTCTAAGTCAACAGTAACTTCCGTAACGCCATCCATAGCTGCTAATGCATCATGGACATGTTTTTGGCAGTGTTGGCACATCATGCCTTCGATTTTTAATGTAGTTTTCATCGTAGTGATTCCTTCTTTCTTTGTACTTTCATTAGATTGTATATGGGAAGTTTCATGTTTTGTTTCACGTGAAACAGTTCCAACAACGTGATTTGGCTTAAAGAAACGCAATCGCAGGGCGTTCATGACAACGCATACACTGCTCATGCTCATTGCTGCGGCACCAATCATAGGGCTTAGCTTGATTCCGTATGCAGGATATAAAAGTCCGGCGGCTAACGGAATCGTAATGACGTTGTAGAAAAAGGCCCAAAATAAATTTTCTTTAATATTTTTGATGACGGCTTTGCTCAAGCGAACGGCACTGACGGCATCCAGCAAGTCGTTGCGCATCAGCACGGCATCGGCACTTTCAATAGCAACATCTGTGCCGGCACCAATTGCCATGCCTAAATCTGCTTTGGCAAGAGCGGGCGCATCGTTGATGCCGTCGCCAATCATAGCAACGGTATGACCTTCTGCCTGCAGCTGTGCAATGTGCTTTTCTTTATCCTGCGGCAGTACTTCAGCGATGACAGCAGGAATATGAAGCCGTTTGCGGATAGCTTCGGCAGTACGCTTATTATCGCCTGTAAGCATAACTACATGAATGCCCATTTTTTCAAATAAAGAAATGGCAGCAGCACTGCTGGCTTTTTCCATATCGGCAGCCGCAATTATACCGATAATTTTTTCTTTGTCCGCAAAAATCAAGGGGGTTTTTCCTTCGTCAGCTAATGCATCCAAGCATGCACGGTACGGTGAAATGTCGACCTGAATTTCTTTCATGAGTGCTTCATTGCCGGCATAATATGTTTTTTCACCTATAGATGCTTGAATGCCGCGGCCAAACAAGGCTTTAAAATCCGTGACAGGTGTCGGAGCAATATGATGTTCCTCGGCATAGGAGATGATTGCTTCTGCAAGGGGATGTTCACTCCCCTGCTCCATGCCGGCTGCCAAAGAAATCAGTCCCTCTTCTTTTCCTGCATATGTTTTTATATCAGTAATGCGAGGTTTTCCTTCTGTGATCGTGCCGGTTTTATCCATGACGACCGTATCAATGGCGTGTGCCGTTTCCAGTGCATCGCCTGATTTGATTAAAATGCCGTTTTCGGCGCCTTTTCCCGTCCCTACCATAATAGCTACCGGTGTAGCCAAACCTAAGGCACACGGGCAGGAAATAACGAGTATAGAGATACCGATAGAGAACGCAAATTCTAAATCGGCACCCAAAATACAATACCAAACGGCAGTTACCAGAATGGCAATGGTAATGACAGCCGGGACAAAAATTCCGGCAACAGTATCAGCCAGTTTGGCAATAGGTGCTTTGCTGGCACTGGCTTCATCGACGAGCCGTATGATTTGATTGATTGTCATATCGGCGCCTACCCGTTTGGCTAGAAAATGGATAGAGCCTGATTTATTTATCGTTGCCGATGTAACTGTATCACCAGGACGTTTTTCTACGGGTATACTTTCCCCTGTAATAGTAGATTCGTCGACGCTTGTCGTGCCTTGGCAAATCGTGCCGTCCGCAGGAATGCGTTCACCTGGCCGGACAATAATTTCGTCGCCAATGACTAATTCCTCGATGGGAATAACGGATTCGATTCCGTTGCGCAGTACAGATGCCTGCTTGGGAGCCAGCTTGATCAGTTTTTCAATCGCTGCGCTGGTTTTTCCTTTAGCGCGTGTTTCCAAATATTTACCGACTGTAATTAACGTAACAATCATACCGGCAGACTCAAAATACAGATTGGTGCTGTATGTTTCTACAAGCGCCCAATCGCCGTGTCCCATGCCCCATCCCATGCGGAAAATGGCAAAAGCACCAAAAACAGCGGAAGCCATCGACCCCATGCCGACTAAACTGTCCATATTGGGAGCTCCATGGAAAAGATTGCGAAACCCATTAATATAATACTTACGGTTTAGATACATAATGGGAAGAATAAGTAAAAACTGAGAAAATGCAAAGGTAATCGCATTTTCAGGGCCGTGAAATACGGCTTTAAATCCTTCCGGGACAGGCAGGCCAAACCATTCTAAAAACATATGATGCATGGCAATATACATAGTCGGAATTAGAAAAATAATCGACCATATGAGACGATGTTTCATCGATTTGATTTCCTGTGAAGATGTATCAGCTGTATTTGCGTCTGTTTGCACAGCAGTCTTTTCTCCAGGAAGAGATGCACCGTAGCCGGCATGTACAACTGCTTCGATAATGCCATTGCTGTCTAATTTGGTTTCATCATACTCCACTTGCATACTGTTCGTCAACAAATTGACACTGGCTTTATGCATGCCGTCTAATTTGGAAACAGCCTTTTCAACGCGGGATGAGCAGGCAGAGCAACTCATTCCTGTTATCAGATACTTTTCATGCTTCATGTCATCAGTCCTTTACTTCATTAATTTTTGCAGTGTACAGACAAGTTCATCGACTACATCGTCCTTGCCTTCGCGGATGTCATGAACAACACAGGATTTTATGTGTTGAGAAAGTAATATTTTATTGAAAGAATTGAGGGCAGATTGTACGGCCGTGACTTGCGTTAAGATGTCAACACAATATCTGTCCGATTCAACCATATTGCGGATTCCTCGTATTTGTCCTTCTATTCGATTTAACCGCGTAATTAGATTTTTGTATTCTTTGCTGTTTTTGTCTCTGTGTTTGGATTTTCCTGTTGAACAACAACAATCACAAGTATTTTTTTCTTCCATAGCAACATCCTCCTTTGCATCGTTCCTTATAATACCCTATACGGGTATATAAATATAATATACCCGTATAGGGTATTATGTCAATACAAAAGAGCAAGATAAATGAAAATTATAACCAAGTTTATTTGTGGACAAAAAAAATTCCCCAGACAAGTATATCTTGTCTGGGGAACAAAACGTCAATAGGTTATTTTTTTAAGACATTTACAACATCCTGCGTTTCATCTTTGGCATTTTCATAGCCGGCAATAATGGAACCTTGGACAACGATGCAGTCATAGCCCTTGTCTTTGCGGACTTGTTCTACAGCCTGTACGACATCTTTTTCCATAGGAACGACTAATTTATTTTCCAAATCCGTAATACGTTGATTCAGCTGTTTTGCTAATTCACGTTTTTCCTGATCTGTTTTTAATGTTGCAGATTTTTTAGTAAATTCTTCATCAGCTTTTTTGAAAGCACCCTGCATTTGTGCGCTTACTTTAGGATAATCTTTGTGAGAAGAAATGAGCGTGTCAAAATTTACATAGCCTACACCAGACGCAAATGCTGAAGTAGCAGCAACGACGCTCATCATACCGATAACAGCGAGAGAAGCTAATTGTTTTTTCAGTTTCATATGACAATCCTCCTGAGAGTATGAGATAAACTCAAAATTATTACTTTGTTGTATTATATCAGACTTACCAGAAAATCACAACTATTGTGACTATACTGTAACAAACACGTATAAATAGTTTCTATATGATTTAATCTTTGGACGAAGCAGCTGTATTTTGGTTATCATCTTCATCTTTGATGTATATATATTTATCTTTTTTCATTTTTTCAATGATTTCGGGAGCCATCGCAATTAATTTTTCAAATGCAGATGCCTGGTAGCCATCTTTTTTGATAGAAAACATTTCTACTCTGTCCCCTTTGATAACTAAAATGGCAGATGGTTCTAATTTTGCGCCGCCGCCGCCACCGGCACTTTGACGGCCTGTATCTGTTTTACCATGTATGCCGCCGGAGCCAAAGCCAAACGTGACATCTACAAAAGGAACCAGGATGGCATCACCAATATGAACTGCTTCACCAACTACGGTTTCTACTTTTATCATTTCTTTAAAATTTTCGAAGATAGTTTCCAAATTGTTTTTGATGTATGAATTATCCATGATGTTCTCCCTTTCTTACGGTGTGCCACTGTGCTAAGATATGGCGGACTGGACGTGATAACAGAAATGTAATGGAGCAGGCAGCGACTGCTGCCGGACAGATACACCCGGCTGCGTGCACCGTACAGTCGTATTCTTCCGATGTAAAATTGAAATGCAGGCCGTCTGTGCTGGCGGGAATGACTGCATATAAAGCACCTGCGAGCATACCTGTTTTATGAGGCGCCGTTAGTCCCAATGTACCCGTTAACGTCAACGTACGAATACGGGAAATAGAAAGGATGTCCTGCAGCCAGGTAAAAAAAGCAAGTGCAAAATCTTCCGTGCAAACCAGCGATTTCCAAGAAAAATGCTTTTGTTTTTTTTCTGCGTTGTCAGCAGCCGTGTTGGCTGCATGCAGTTCATCGTAGGTCACGGCATGGGTTTCTTTTTTTAATTCCTGTACAACGGCTTCCTGCTGCTCTTTGGTCATTTCTGCATCGTGTGCAGAAGTTGGCGCAGTAGGTTGTTTTTTCCATAAGACATACCATTCTGTTTGCGGCCGCTTGCCGTAGGTATACTGCCAAGTATAGGAAAATGCGCGCCCCAGCCAGCAAAGTGTGCCGGATATATGAAATGGCGAGCCAATATACACCATGCAGCTATATGATACAGGAAGACATAATATAGTAATCATAACAATCAAGATGACTGTTATGAGCATGATAATCCCCATCCACTCCACCACACTCTCTTGAACAGAATATATACATAAATAAAATTCTAGGTCAACAGGGAAAAATCCTTTATGAACAGCTAATCTTTTTTATGAAAAATGCAGTCAACATCTTCAGCACCAAAACAACGGGAACAAGAAATGCATGTTGCTGGTTCTGTGTCGCCGTTTTTCCAGCGGTTTGGCAAATCCGGCTGACGCAGCAGCGGACGGCACATGGATACAAATGCCAGCGAAGTATTGGTAAGAACGGATTCTATTTCCTGTACTTGACGGAATCCTCCTACTACACCAATGTCTACTTGTGTATGCAGCTGGCTGGCAGCAGCTGCGGCATAGCGTGCAAAATACATAGGTTCTTTTGTGCGGCGAATTGCCCGAATCGGGCCTTTGCGCGGCAGAGATGACATATTGCCGCCGCTGACTTCAATGGCGTTGATTTTTTGCTGTGCAAGCCAACCCATGACTTGCTGGCTTTCTTCAAAAGTAAAGCTGCCTTCTTTCATAAAGTCGCCGCAGTTTAGTTTGACCCAGATCGGATAGTCTGCTCCTGTTTCACGGCGCATGGCTGCTGTGCATTCTAAGAGAAAGCGGGCACGGTTTTCTAACGAACCGCCATAGTTGTCTGTGCGGCGGTTGAAATACGGAGATAAAAATTTACTGGACAAATACCCGTGGGCACTGTGAAATTGAACGCCGTCAAAGCCGGCTTTTTTGGCGCGGCCCGCTGCTTTGCCTACGTCATCGACGAGCCGGGAAATTTCTTCTATAGTCAGCGCATGGGATTCCTGCGTGATTTTTCCTAATTTTTCTGTTACGCCGCTGGGGCTGACAATGATGCGGTTGGCACCTTCCGGGAGCATAATAGATGAACCCATGACGACGATTTGGGCAATAATCTTGCCGTGATGCGCGTGGACGTGGCGAATCATTTCTGCAAGCGGTGCAATACAACTGTCATTGTCAATGCAAATTTGGCGGTGCTGACGCGGTTCCAGAGAGCTGGCAGCCATCATTCCAGTGATCATAATGCCAATGCCGCCATCTGCAAGGCGTGTATAGACCTGCGTTAGATTTTCTGTAGGATAGCCGTGTTCATCAGCCATTCCCTCAAACGTAGCAGAACGGACAATTGGGCAGGCTGCATCAATGCCGCCAATATGACATGTATCAAAAAGCATGAATAATCTCTCCTTGGTAACTAAAAATGGTTTAAAGTTTTACTTACTATTATAGCTTAAAACAGCATAAAAATCTAACCTTTTCCCTAATTATTTTGTAACCGAAATAAAAAGCATACGGCATGCAGAAGCCATGCCACATATATGTGGTTTCATGCAGTTGCAGAGAAGTAAGTATTCTATATATTGTATGGGATATCATATGGGAAAACACATGAAATGATAATAAAAGGAAAGGGCAGGCATATTTTTATGATTTTTGGCTATATTTTTTCATCCTAGAATAGGAATTTAAACCGTTTTCGTGTATAATATAGATGTTTGTTAATTTGGAAGTTCATGAAGGGATGTTGAATACATGGCTACAGCAATGGTAATAGGCACCCAATGGGGTGATGAAGGTAAAGGTAAGATTGTAGATTATTTAGCACAAAAAGCAGATGTCGTCGTTCGCTCACAAGGAGGCAACAACGCAGGTCATACAGTTGTTGTCGATGATCAGGCATTTGCACTGCGCCTTTTGCCGTCTGGAATTTTGTTCTCCGATAAAACCTGCATCATTGGCAGTGGTGTTGTCGTCAATCCTGCCGTTTTACTGCAGGAAATTGCCGGAATGACCTCTAAAGGCGTACAGATCAGCAAATTGGAAATTTCTACGCGTGCGCATGTTATTATGCCGTATCATATTCGTATTGATGAAGAAGATGAAAAATTAAAGGGCGATGCTAAAATCGGCACCACGAAAAATGGTATTGGTCCTTGCTATGCAGATAAAGTAAACCGTGTAGGTATTCGCGTTGGTGATTTGATGAATAAAGATGTTTTCGCCAAAAAACTGCGTATGAATATCGATTTGAAGAACCGTCTGTTTGAAAAATACTATGGCTGTGAAGGGTTTGACTATGATGCCGTATTAAAAGAATATTTGGGATATGCAGAACAGATTCGCCAATATGTAAAAGACACAGATTATTCTGCCAACTTATATGTTACAGAAGGCAAAAAGGTTCTGTTTGAAGGGGCACAGGCAACAATGCTTGACCTCGACCACGGTACCTACCCGTTTGTCACCAGCTCGAATCCGACGGCTGGCGGTGCATGCACCGGTTCCGGCGTAGGTCCCCGCCGCATGGAAAATATTGTCGGCGTTGTAAAAGCTTATACGACTCGTGTAGGTGCAGGTCCGTTCCCGGCAGAACAAATCAATGAAATTGGTGACACGCTGCGGAATACAGGCCATGAATTTGGTACTGTTACAGGCCGTCCCCGCCGCTGCGGCTGGTTAGATACGGCTGTTGTCAAATATGCAGCTATGCTCAACAGTTTGGATTATTTGGCAATTACTCGTTTGGATATTCTCGATAATCTGGATACGATTAAAATTTGTACTGGATATAAATTCAATGGCAAACTTCTTCAAGAATATCCGGCAAGTTTGGATGTATTGGAAAATGTTGAACCGGTATACGAAGAAATGCCGGGTTGGAAAACACCTATTTCCAGCTGCCAGTCTTATGATGAACTGCCGGAAGCAGCCCGCCACTATGTAGAACGCATCAGCCAGCTCGTTGGCGTGCCGCTGGGAATTGTTTCTGTAGGTCCGAATCGTAATCAGACTATCGTTTTGAAAGAAATTTTTTAGGAAATTTTGGGTTTTCACCATAACATACATAAGACAAAAAACCGACTTCTTTCACGAAGTCGGTTTTTTGTCTTATGTATATTTATCATGCTGTTTGAATATGCTTTAATATAAAGAATCTAAATAGGAGTACAAAAATCAGTATAGATAAGGTATAATGATAAGTAATATAATCGTAAAAAATATATAAAGGAGCGTATTGAATGAATGATAAGGCGCAGATATTGGTTGTAGAAAATGAGAAGCAAATAGCCGGATATATTCAAACAGAACTGGAACATAAAGGGTATGAATGCTGTGTAGAACATGAAGGAATAGCCGCACTGGATCGCATCGTGCAAAATCACTATGATTTGGTTATTCTAAATGTCATTCTTCCGGATATAGACGGGGTATCCATCTGCAGGCGTATTCGTGAATTTTCCATTGTGCCGATTATGATGCTTTCATCAAAAGATGATGTAGAAACAAAAGTTGCGTGTTTTGATTTAGGAGCGAATGATTATATTACCAAACCATTTAACAGCAAGGAATTATTTGCCAGGATTCGGGTCCTTTTGAGGGAAAGAGGCTATCATCCTGCATCGGAGCATATATTACAGCTGCAGGATATGGTGTTGTATCTAAACCGGCATGAGGTTGTCATTGGTTCCACCCGTGTTGTCCTAACTAAAAAAGAATTCGAGCTACTGTCGTATTTAATACGCAACAAGGAAGTCGTACTTACACGGGAACGCATTGTAGAAGAAGTATGGGGCTATGATTATGTAGGCGACACGAATGTTGTTGACGTGTATATTCGGTATCTGCGCGGTAAATTAGGCTTGGAACGAGGCCGGTATATACGCACGGTGCGGGGGGTTGGATATGTAGCCAAAGGGTAAACATACGGCAGGCTGCTTTTTCTTTCAACATTTTTAGCTGTTTGTTTGAAATTCGAAGAAAAATCATGATACGGTAAACGATACCCGTAAAACGGTATAGTAAAAGAGCTGTGACAAAATGAACGATGGGTTAACCCATCTCATTTTGCTGCAGCTCTTTTGGCATGTTCTTTTTTTTGTGCAGTATGCATATTATTTCATTTTGCGATTGCGGACCTGTTCCATTTGTGCGTAGGAAAAAACGCCGCTGCGCCCAATGAGAAGATAATATAACGGAATTGCAATGGCAGCGGTAACGGCACCGCCAAAGTATACGCTGGAAAATCCGTAGGCTGGTACGAGACTGCCTAATACATAAGGCCCGACACCGACACCTAGGTCTGCAAATACAAAAAACGTAGAAGTAGCTAAACCGATGTGCTCTTCAGAAACACCATGAATAGCCAGCGCCTGTCCGGAAGAAGTAACGGTACTATAGCTGAGGCCAAGGAAAATACCGCCCAGGGCAAATACTAGATTATGAGAAGCGAAGCCAATGGTAAGCATGCAGCATGCCAAGATAATCAGTGTCGGATACATGACTGCATCACCGCCGTGATGGTCTAGGAAGCGGCCGATAAGCGGACGGCTGAAAAACGAGGTGACGGCATACGTGCAGAAGAAAATACTGCCGCCCATCAAAAGACCTAATGCCTGCGAGTAGGCTCCAATAAAACTGAGTACAGTAGAATAACAAATTCCGCAGAAAAAAGCGATAATAGAAATCGGCAGAGACTGTACGCAGAAAAAACTGCTCAAACGCCACGATAGTAAGGATTCTGTATCGGCAGCCGAATGAAGGTGTTCCGGTGCGTGAATCCAAAGGGCTAAACCTAGTGTCAGAACAGATAATCCCAGGCAAACGTAAAGATTTATGAAGTAATTGCCGCTGCTGCACAAGGCCATTCCTAGAAATGGGCCGACAGCAGATGCCAGTGTATTGCCTAAGGCATAGTAGCCAATACCCTCTCCGCGCCTGCGCAACGGAACCAGAACGCCGACAATGGTACTGGCTGCTGTAGCTGTAATGCCATACGCAACACCGTGAAGAATGCGGATGAATAAAAACATCTGAAGAGAATCTGCTCCCCAATAGAGAGGAACTGCGGCTGTATATAAAACGGCGCCTGCCAACAGCAGTTTTTTTCGTCCCCAACAATCAATAACATGGCCGACAACGATGCGGGCCAACAACGTGCCAATAATGAAAATACCGGAAGCAAGGCCGGCTTCACTGACAGCGGCATGCCAAGTGTGAATGGCGAACTGCGTAGACCAAAGCATGAGCTGGTACATAATCACGTACAATAAAAAGTTAATGACGACATCAATCGTAAAATCTTTCGTCCAGAGCCGTTCCGTCATGGAAATACCTCCCGTTAGAACAAATATTTTGTGTCATAACTCAAATCCATGTACTGTTCAATTGTTTCTTCGTCAAAGCCGTATTCTTCTGATTTTTGCAGCAGACCGGCTACGCGCATTTCCATTTTTTTCTTTGGCGGAACCGGTTCTTCGTATTCAATGCGAAGCTGGCGGGCCGCTTCGGAACGATCTGTGACTTTTACAAATAAACCATGGCGAAACGTCAATTCAAATACTTTACGGAATGCATGCGGCAGCTGGAAGCCAAAGGGAACAAAGTACTTATCAATAAATCCATTGGCAATCAATAAAGAACCTGTATAATCCATGACATGATGAAGCTCGTATTTGAGGTCGCCTGCCGGGGAATGGAAGGAAACTGGCTTGATGCCGTCAATCGCCGGTGGTTCCATGCCATTGTTGTTGGTCAGTAATTTATGCAGTGTCAGCATTTTTTCTTCATTAAAACCAAAGATGCATGTATAGCCGCGCAGACAGGCTTCGTTGTACATGATGGGATGCAGACCGAATTCTTCAATGTTAAAGAAATCATCGACATGTTCAATGGCTACGATACTAAGCTTAAATTTATCAAAATCAAACCCATCAAAAAATTGTGCTCTCATACATATGCTCCTTTTTACATCAGATGGAAAAAAGGCCGCGGCTTTACAGACGCGGCAAAAGTTTTACAATAGTTATTCAGCGAATACGGGCCGGTTGTTTTCAAAACGGGAAATACGAGCCAGCGATTCTACCCGGAAGCCGGCATCTTCCAATTTATGGCGGCCGCACTGGAACGTTTTTTCTACGACGATGCCAATACCAGCTACCGTACAGCCTGCTTCTGCTGCCAGCTTAGTCAAGCCGATAGCGGCTGCTCCGCTGGCTAAAAAGTCATCAATAATGAGAATATGTTCTCCTGCGTGCAGATAAGCTTTGCTGATGGAAGCGGTATATTCTTCCTGTTTTGTGTAGGAATAAATTGATGCGGTGTATTGTTCCCCTTTAGTGAGCAGCGATTTTTTCTTGCGGGCAAACACGATCGGCAGGTTGCCCATTGCCAGTGAAACCGCGTACGCAACGGCAATGCCGGAAGATTCGATAGTAACGATGCGGTCGATATGCGTGTCTTGAAAACGGCGGGCAAATTCTTGACCTACATGATTGATAAGCGTAGTATCAATTTGTTGATTTAGAAAATTATCTATTTTCAAAATGCGGTTGTCAATAATAATGCCGTCCTCCAAGATGCGTTTTTTTAATTCGTCCATTACGAACCCTCCCAAGTTATTTTTTGTCATGCTTGCCTGATAAAGCCAGTTTTATATAATATATCAGTCTAATACGATTTTTGAATCAAGTCAATAAATTTATACGATATTTTAGCATGACAAATAAAACACAGGCTGTCTTACAAAACGGCCGCCAAGAAGGGAAAACGGAAATAAAAACACAGAAAACCCTGCGAAATACAACTAGGGTATAGTTCGCAGGGTTTTTATCATTCATTTTTAACACTACTAAATATATGACACGTACATAGGACTGTGTACGCCGCATTTTTTAGCGGAAAAATACAGGAGTTGCTGGAATTTATTTTTTCTCATGTATACAAAGGAAAGGCCGCTTTCTTCTGTTTGTTCTTTGACAGCAGTATAGCCCATTTTTTGGTACAGACGGATGTTAATCCAGCTTTTGGTACAAGTGTATAATTCTTTTGTAGTATGGGGATATGCTTTATCTACTTCTGTCAGCATTTGTTGTGCCAGCCCCTGATGCCGGTATGCTGGATGCACCATCAGGCGGCCGACATCTATCATATCACCGGCTTTTCGATACCGAATGGCCCCTATAATATCCCCTGCATCATTTACCATCTTTAGTGTGTGCCAGTTAGGAAAATCTTGGATATGTTCTTCTTCTGTTTCCATCAATGCCGGCACACTGCGGCTTCCTATCATTTCTGCTTCGCTTTCAAACGCCAATAACTGCAGTTTGTACAATGCGGCAGCATCCGCAGCAACAGCTGGTAATAGTTTCATAGTATACGCCCCCTCAAACTAAAAAAATGCTTAGCAGGCATTCCCCTCGCGAATGCAGCAACATGTTTTAAAAGTTGCCCCTTGCTTTTTGCTGCAGCCTGCTTTTATTAAGCTTAGAAGAAAATAACAAATGTTATTTTAAGAAGATTATATCATAAACTGTAAAATATGCAAGTTATATATATTGACTTTTTGACATTTATTTTTTTGCAAAAGGTAAAAAACAAGGCTGCGTTCGCAAGGACATGCAAATATATTGGGTGAAACCGTAAAAAGAGGAAAAAATAAAAATTAATTTACTTATGGGACTAAAACAGGTATACTAAGACTGTGTAAAAATTAGGTATATATCTTGATTAGGGAGGTCATGACATGCAGTCTATTCGACGTTTGTATGTTGCCAAAAAAGATTTCTTTGCTGATGAAGCAAAGAGAATGCTTGCAGATTTACAGGAAAATTTGTTGATTAAAGGGTTAACAGACATCAAAATCTACCACCGGTACGATGTGGGCGGCTTAGATGATGCGGCCTTTGAAGCAGCTAAGAATATGATTTTTTCTGAACCGCCGGTCGATGCCGTGTATGATGAACTGCCGTCACAGGCGGGTGACACTGTATTGGCTATTGAATATTTGCCTGGCCAGTATGACCAGCGTGCCGATTCTGCAATGCAGTGCCTGCAGATGCTGACAATGAAAAACGACAGTCCTGTCCGCACGGCGCAGGTTATTGTGTTATCCGGCACGTTGTCTGCTGATGATGTAGCAGCTATCAAACATTACTGCATTAACCCCGTAGAAGCGCGTGAAGCGTCTTTAGACCCGGTAACGACATTGGAAATGCCTTGGGAACAGCCTGCAGATGTACCGACTGTGAAAAATTTTGATACGATGGATGATGCATCCCTCAAAGAATTATCTGCACACATGGGGCTGGCAATGAGTTTTGAAGATTTGAAATTCTGCCAGGAATACTTCCATAATGAAGAAAAACGTGACCCGACTATTACAGAAATCCGGGTTATTGATACCTATTGGTCCGATCATTGCCGTCATACGACATTTATGACGGAATTGACAGATATTGCGTTTGAAAACGGCAAATTTACGGCACCGATTCAGCGTGCGTATGAAGCGTATAAAACGACGCGGGAAAACTTAAACCGCAAAAAGCCGCAGACTTTGATGGATATGGCTACGATTGCTGTCAAAGAATTAAAAGCAGCCGGCAAACTCCAAAATTTGGATGAATCCGAAGAAATCAATGCCTGCACCATTATCATTCCTGTCGATGTCGATGGCGTTGAAGAAGAATGGCTGTTGCTTTTCAAAAATGAAACCCATAACCATCCGACAGAAATCGAACCGTTCGGTGGTGCGGCAACCTGCCTTGGCGGCTGCATCCGCGATCCCTTGAGCGGCCGTTCTTATGTATATCAGGCTATGCGCGTAACCGGCGCCGGCGATCCGCGGCAGTCGATTAAAGATACACTGACAGGCAAACTGCCGCAGCGGATTTTGACAACCGGCGCAGCTAAAGGATACAGCTCATATGGCAACCAAATTGGACTCGCAACGGGCGAAGTCAAAGAATATTACAACCAGGGCTTTATTGCCAAACGTATGGAAATCGGTGCTGTTCTCGGTGCAGCTCCCCGCAGCAATGTTGTTCGTGAAGAACCGGTTCCCGGTGATATTATCATTCTTCTTGGCGGCAAAACCGGCCGTGACGGCTGCGGCGGCGCTACAGGCTCTTCCAAAAAGCATACTGTAGAATCATTGGAAACATGCGGTGCTGAAGTACAAAAAGGCAACGCCCTTACAGAACGTAAAATTCAGCGGTTGTTCCGCCGTCATGAAGTAACCGTTCTTATTAAACGCTGCAATGACTTTGGTGCAGGCGGCGTATCTGTAGCTATTGGCGAATTGACAGACGGCCTTGATATTAATCTCGATAAAGTGCCGAAAAAATACGAAGGCCTTGACGGTACGGAATTGGCTATTTCCGAATCGCAGGAACGTATGGCTGTCGTAGTCGCACCGGAACATGTCGATGAATTTATGAAGTATGCAGCCGAAGAAAACCTGGAAGCTACGATTGTAGCTGTTGCGACGGATACCAAACGTCTTGTCATGCATTGGCGCAATCAAAATGTAGTCAATATTACCCGCGCTTTCCTCGATACAAACGGTGTAACGCAGCACCGCAAAGCCGTTGTTGCAGCTCCGGAAGACAAAGATTTCTTTAAAGCACCTAAAGTCCAGGATGTGGCAAAAACATGGCTGCATACGATGGGAACGTTGAATATTGCATCAGAACAGGGATTGGCAGAACGGTTTGACAGCACGATTGGTGCCCGCACGGTTTTGATGCCCTTTGGCGGCAAATATCAAAAAACACCGGTTGAAGGCATGGTAGCAAAAATTCCTGTTACGCACGGCAATACGACGACGGCCAGCATTTTCACACACGGATACGATCCGGATTTGGCGATTTGGAGCCCGTTCCACGGTGCACTGTATGCAGTTGTTCAATCCATTGCCAAATTGGTAGCACTTGGCGGCGATCGCCAAAAAGTATATTTGACGATGCAGGAATTTTTCCAAAGCCTCGGTACGAACGAAAAGGCTTGGGGACAGCCAGTCAGTGCCTTGCTCGGTGCGTATGTAGCCCAGCAGCAGATGGAAGTAGCTGCTATTGGCGGCAAAGACAGCATGAGTGGTACCTTTGAAAACCTCACAGTGCCGCCGACACTAGTTTCTTTTGCTATCGTTCCTGAACACACACGGAATATCATTTCGCCGGAATTTAAAGAAGCCGGCCATGCCGTTCTTTTATTCGACCTGCCGCGTGATGCCGAAGATATGCCTGACTTTGATGTTTTCAAAGAACACTGTGATTTTCTGCATCAAGCCGTTTTGAATGGAAAAATTAAGGCAATGCATGCCGTAGGCCAAGGCGGTACGGCAGCAGCTATTGCACAGATGGCATTTGGCAATCGCATTGGGGTTACTGTTGATGATGCCGTTACGGCACAAGATCTCTTCGATCTTCGTTACGGCTCCATCCTTGTAGAAGTAGAAGAAGTCGTAGCTGCTGATTGGGAAAAACGGGCGCATGTATTCCGTATCGGCACGACGAATGCATCCCAGTCGATGGAAGTAAGCGGCGTGAAGATTTCTTTGGCAGATTTGCAGCACGCTTGGGAAGAACCGCTTAGCAAGGTATTCCCTATTCAATGTGAAAGTGCTGAAGGCGATGCTGAACTGCCGCTCTTTACGACATACGGTCCCAAACGCAGTGAATCTTTCGGCAAACCGCGCGTATTTATTCCGGTATGCCCGGGAACTAACTGCGAATATGATTCGGCAGCAGCGTTTGAACAGGCAGGAGCCGTGACAGATGTCATGGTACTGCGCAACAATACGCCGCAGGATTTGTCAGAATCTATTGATGAAATGGCGAAACGCATTGCCAAGGCACAGATTATCATGTTCCCAGGCGGCTTCAGTGCCGGTGACGAACCGGAAGGTTCCGGCAAATTTATTGCCACGCTGTTCCGCAGCCCGGCATTGTCAGAAGCACTGGAAACCCTTTTGTATCAACGAGACGGCTTGGCTCTCGGCATTTGCAACGGCTTCCAGGCACTGATCAAACTGGGTCTCCTGCCGTATGGACATATTCAGCCTCTCCGCGCAGACAGCCCGACATTGACGTACAATACGATTGGCCGTCATTTGTCACGCATGGTCAATACAAAAGTCGTATCTGTAATGAGTCCGTGGTTTAGCAATGTCCAAGCAGGTGACGTACACACGATTGCCATTTCACACGGCGAAGGACGGTTTGTTGCGACACCGCAGCAAATTCGTGAACTGGCTGCTAAAGGACAAATTGCAACGCAGTACGTAGACCTCAAAGGCAATGCAAGCTATGACAGCACGTATAATCCGAACCAGTCTATCATGGCTGTAGAAGGCATTACGAGTCCGGATGGCCGTGTTCTTGGCAAAATGGGCCATACAGAACGCTTTAGCTCAGACGATGTATTTGAAAATATTACAGGCAATAAGTTCCAGCCTATCTTCAAAGCTGGCGTAGCTTATTTTAAATAAAAGAGCAGCCTGCTAGGTGAAATAATAAAAACCGGTGAGAAATGAGCATTTCATTTCTTACCGGTTTTTTATGATGCGAAAATACCATAAAACCCTCTGCCTGCAGATACGAATTTGGCAGTTACTTTGATATGAAGTAGTTGTATTATGAACGGCATCAAAGGTATCTTCATATTTCTCAAAGAAAAGCAACTTCCCTGTCATGAATCCTAAAACTGGTTTTCCTGCTGCAGCTGTTGTACATTCGCAATGCAGGTTTATAGTATTTTTTGAGAGGTATGCGGCTTTTCACGACAGCATATTCTTTCCCTAATTTAGATACGTTTTCGTTGATACAGCGCTTAACATACTTGACATCTATATACCCCTAATGATATTTTAAATACCCTATGGCCGTATATTTTATTAACACACGGAGAAAATTACATCGTTATTCTGCTGTGCCTGTCTCTTCGTCGTCAGGCTGAATGACAGCCGTAATGGTTGCGTTGGTATCTATCCTTTTTCCTAAGCAAGCATCATATTTTTTTACTGCGGCAGCTCCCAACAGCAAACCCAGAATACCTCCTGCAGCAGCTGTATATATCGTCATGCCTGCTTGGTATCCCAAGACAGCTCCGACAGTGATGAGCAGTAAGGGCAATATGAAGCAAACAAAGGAACTCATGATTAAATGAGCATCTTGCACTTCATACTGCACGTCCTGCCCTTCTTGTGCACCGACTGGGTTATATGCGGTTATAAACACACGCTCTGCTCCCAAACAAGCACTGCAGGCTACATACAAATGGTCACGGTTTACGCGTACTTTTGCCAGTCCGTTGCTGCGGATTTTTTCTACGGTTCCTCTTCCCAAACGCATATATATCCCTCCTTGATTCGTAACAAATAAACATTATCTATTGATTAAACATATTATATCATGAGCCGCACACATAATCAATACAATTTTGGTAAACTTTATATTCTGCTCTTGCTTTTGCAGCATGTTCATAAAGCAAAAGCCCTGCATGACAACAAAAACGTTCATGCAGGGCCTTTGTGGCAGACACCCATGCTATTCCAATGCGCTTTCGAGTACAGACTGGACAAATTTTTTAATTTCATCATATGTTTGCCCCGGCTGCGCTTCATACATTTTTTCATTTCCTATAAACATAGAAGGAACATAGTAATACGAATGCCCCTGCACCATTTCCGGATGTTCTGATTCTTCATACCAGTGCAGCGAAACGGCACCATACGCAGGATGTTCTTGGATTAATTCTTGGACGGCCTGCTTTGCTTTTTGGCAGTACGGGCAGCCATGAAGATAAAAGGCAGTAATTTCTTTCATGCGTATTCCTCCTCAGCGTGCAGTTTGATTCTAATATCATATTAAGTATATCATGGTTGAGAAGAAAATCGTATACATGCAGCAGCTGAAAATAGGCTGAAAGCTGGGATATCGCAATTATGCAGATGAAAAACAAAAGCATCCGGATAAGCAAATGTTGCTTAACGGTTAGTCATGCTTGCCGCAGCCATGTGAGCCGCAAACATGCGCGCCCGTACCGTGTTCATGGTCGTGGTGGGAACAGTGGACGTTGGGATTGTATTGCAGTTTGCCGGCGAGCAAAGCTTTTACGGCATCGTCAGCATATCCCTGTACACCACCGTACAATGTAATACCGGCATCAGCTAATGCTGTCTGCGCGCCGCCGCCAATACCGCCGCAAATCAATGTATTTACGCCGTGTTCCTGCAGAAAACCTGCTAATGCGCCATGGCCGCTTCCTTGTGTATCTACAATAGAAGCTGCTGTAATGGTTCCGTTTTCGACATCATACACTTTAAATTGTGCCGTATGGCCAAAATGCTGAAAAATTTGTCCGTTTTCATACGTAACAGCTATTTTCATAAAAATCCTTCCCTTCGACGAAACATTTTATATTTATAATTGACATATGTCAATTATAAAACGAAGAAAGTAGTTTGTCAACCAAGAAAGGTCTCGGGATATGCCGAGACCTTATGAGCTGGATGGTATGTTATGGTTTGATGAGCCAATTATTTCTGCAAGTACTGTTTCTTGTTTTTTTTATTCGAATAATCCCATTTCTTCGTATTCATTGAGTCGGGCGAGACTTTCAGGATGGTGTTCTTCAAAAAAAGCGGTTCGAATTTCTTTTTCAGGTTGTAATACTTTCCCTTTACCGTTGGCAAGATTGGCGAAGCGGCAGCTGTAAACGACTGGAAAGTATTTGCGGATAAAATTGCCGTCTTCATGCGCTGTCAGCGCAATAATCTGAAAACCTAATTGCTGGGCAATAAAAAATACAGGATCGAGAATGTGGTCACTGGATGCTTTGCCAAAAGGATTGTCAGCAATGACGACGCGTGTGTTATACGCGGCTTTTTTTATATGACAGCGTTTTTCTGCCAAATAATTTAAACATCCCAGGAAAAGAGCCATATTTTTGCTCCACATTTCGCCGCCGGACCACTTATTGGATGCTTCCCAACTATACGGACGGTCAGCAAACAGTTCGGCACTTGTGGCTTTGCGGCACTTGACCTTGATGGTGTTGCTGCCCAAAATACGGCTGAGAATTTGTTGGGTCCGCAAAAATTTTTCCAATGCCTGACGAATTTTTTTTGTGTCTTCACTGCCGGATTCGTCTTTATATTCAGCGGATTCCAACCGGTCTGTAATTGAATTGAGGTATTCTCTGATTGCAATGCGATTTTCAGAATCCTTCCATTCCGGTACATAGACAGAATAGATTTGTTTGGTTCCTGTGTTTACTTTAATGCGGGTTTTAGCTGCAATTTCCAATAGACCTTTGCAGATTTCCTGCAAATGGGAAGCCATAAAGGATATCATGTGTTCAATGTGCGTATAGTGTTCTTTTCGTTCTGATTCACAAATGGTAATGATTTTTTGCATGTCGTCTGTGCTTTTTTGCTTCCATGTGAGAAATTCCTCGTATGTTTCTTTACTGCGGATGCCGTCAACGATATGACGGCGCATTTTTTCATTTTGCAGTGTCTTTTCGCAATACCGGATAAACTCATTTTTCTTTTTTTGACTGCGGAGCTTTTGGTCATCGACAATTTGCAGTGTTTCATTCGCTTTTTTGAGAATTGGCTTAATGTTTTTTTCTAAAACAATATAGTCATTGCTTTGTTGTTCATGAGATAAAATGGCAGGCGTGACTGTGGAAATAGTAAATTGCAGACGTACATTATGCTTTTCCAGCAAGGTCTGCAGCGTTAGAAAACCGTTTAATTGCGACTGGTTTTCTTTGATGTCCTGACGGCATGACTGTAATGCCTTGGCCAGCTGTTTCTTTTCTGCTAAAAGTTGTTCCTGTATATGAGGCAGTGTATCTGTAAATTCAACAAGTGAATCGTATTGTTCAAAATACCGTTTTTTGGCAGATTGATATGCTCCATTGGCTTGGTCAAATGCTTCTTTGGCAGCTGTATGCTGTGTGCGGATTTGTTCCATACGGCTGCATAATTTCTTATGCAGCTGCTGCAGTTCTTGTTCTTTATCTTTGCCGTTTTCTGGATATATACAGGACATATCTAAGGGCACGGGGCTGTCTTCTTGAAGTTGCTGCATATCGGCTGCCAGACGCTGTATATTCTTTTGCGCAAATTCAATGTCCTTTTCAAAACGGATGCGGCTTTGCTGAATGCCATCCAGTCGATTTTTTAGATAACGTCTTTTTTCTATTAGTACTTCATACGTATATACAGAGGATAGGGGAAGGACGGTCTGTACTTCATTATAATAAAGCATAGATGTCATGTTTTGCAGTGTTGTCTGCAGTGTTATGATTTCTTTGTCAAGGGAACGGCATGTTTCTTGATATGCTGCCTGCTGGTCTTCTAATGTTTCTATCTGTTGGGTCAGCTGTGCTTCCTGTTGGCGAAGACTGCTTTGCAGCTGCAGTTCATGCTGGTGCTGTTTTTGCAGGGTAAAATACTCTGTGGCTTGACTGCACTGGCGCTGCAGCACGAGAAGCTGTTCTTTGGCAGTAAAAATCTGTTGTTTGAATTTTTCAATATTATTTTCACATTGCCGTATGGTGCCTTCTCCCTGCTGTATATCTTTTTTTAGCATGTCTGCTTGTTCCTGTGCTGTATGCTGACTGCTGCGCAGCTCTTGATATTCTGCAAACGTATTTTTGTGGTAAAATTCCAGCAGGTCCTGACGGGTTTGCTGAAGTGTTTGCAAGGTTAAACGGTGGTGCTTTTCTTGTATATCAAAGTTTTCTGCTTGTTTTTTTAGTGTCTGCATCCATTGGTTGAATGATTCCGGCAGTAAAAAATGCCAATAGGACGGCACAATATGCTGTTGTGGTAAAACATACGTGTTGGTTAACACGCTGCGCAGTTCCCGATCTGTGAGAATAAATACAGGATAGGTGAATTCATCTGCCGTTTTTTGCAGTTGGGCAAATAAAGAGGCGGCGCTGTCTGCTGTCGTAATGACAGTGGCAGCCCAAAACGGATACGACTGCAGTAATTTTTCTGCATCCATACCGTTATGACAATATTCACGAAAAACGTCAGCACCGCTGCGAAGATAAGAATACTGCGGCTGCCAGGCTTCTATTTTTTCTTCCAAAACAGGATCGGCCGTGAATTGGTCCATTGTATCGTACATATCCAAAAAGCGATGCGCTTTGCGGCATGACCGCGTGATACTTTTCTCCTTTTCTTCTTCCGCTAGGAGTACGTCACTTAATTGATTGCTAATGTATTCTTCGCGCTGATATAATTCCAACGTGTCAGAAGCCGTATTGGCACAAGCTGGCAGTACATTGAGTTTATCTATTACCAAGGACGCGTGGCTGTCAATTTGATTGATTTGTAAAGCCAGGGCCTGTAAATCCGTTTCTAATTTAACAATATTTTGTTTTTGGGCCAGCAGTGCTGTTTGTGTTTTTTCTTTTTCTTCTGTATAAAATGAAATATTTTTTTTGTACCCGGCAATGCTGGCTGTTATATGCTGCTGTTCTTCCTGCCAACGCTGATACTGCAGCTGTGGTTCATAATGGAGACTGTCAGGAAATAATTCTTGTTCTAATTTCTCCTTTCGTGCATAGAGTGTGTGAATCACGCCGTTTTTCTCGCCAAGAGATACCGTATTTTCTTCTTTTTTCTGCCGGGATTTTTTTAATTCCTGCTGACAGTGGATTAATTGAGCAGTTTGTTCTTGTTTTTGCTGTGTAACTTGCTGCTTTTGATTGCAGAGGGCTTGTTCTTTCCGCAGAAAACAGTCATGAAGAAAGGCACTGTTTTTTTCCAACGCTTGTTTTAACGATGTGGCGTCTGCATTTTGGGCAAGCTGCGAGAGTTCCTGTTCTGCAATTTCTTTTCGCTGTTTTTCTTCGCATTGTTCCTGGCGGCAGCGGGCGAAACGAAGATTGGCGAGATCAAGAGCCGCTTGATCATATTGGCTGCAAACAATTTGCAGCTGTTTGGATACGGTTTGCCAGCCAGCTTCTTTTTCTTGGCAGATAGATTGGCTGTTGGCGACTTGCCATGCTTCACGTTTTTGGGCATTTTCATTTTGATTTTGCATCAATGTCTGTTCCTGTTTTTGCATACATTCCTGCTGTTCCTGCCGCTTGGCGTATGCTGTGTTGGCCATTTGATACCAGGCTTTTAGTGTACGGTTTATATCCAGCAACGTGTGTTCCGCTTGGTATTGGTCATGGCGAACATGGGTATACAGTGATAATTCAGTAATCACTTTTTTCATTTCTTCAATTCGTTTTTGCAGTGTGCGCTGCTTTTTGAAATGTTCCCGCTGCTTTTCAAACAGCTCAACAAAGCCATTGTCTTTTCTGTTGCCGGACGCAGCGGTGCAGCCTTCTTCTATTGTTGGAATCAGCAGCCTGTCTACCAGTTCATTCGTTGTATGGCAGTTTTCGAAATACGCTTCAACTCCGCCTTCGGTTTCATTAATAGAAGCGATTTTATTCCATTCAGAAGCAATAATTTTAAAGTTTTCTTCTAGATATTGATAATAAGACAGCAAGGAATCATTTTCTGAAAAAAACTTAGCCGTCATTTTGTTTGCGGCAATCGAACGATACCAAGATGCCATTTCTTCCTTGGTGGCTGGTCGTTCTCTGCCTTCTTCTTTACGCGTCAAAGGGAGCGTATCCAAACGAATTGGTGAAGAGGCAGTGTATTCCATGGCAAATTCCTGTGAGGCAAGCGTGTCATGAGTATTCATAAACAAGGACACGGCTGTCAGGGCATACCGGCGCGGCTGTTCGCTTAAAATCCATTCTATGGCAATATGAGCAACATTGTTGTTGAGCAGCAGCGTTTCTTGGATTTTACGTTGAGCCACTGTTTTCCTTGGCAAAACAGCCTGCAGCGCGGTCTGTACAAATACGGTTTTGCCGGCACCATTTTCCAGAAGCAAAATGCCATTATATCCGTCGAAGCGAAATGTTGTATCCAGATAACGCTTGCTGCCATTGTCGTAGATAATATTGGTAAAACGGATTCTACTGATGGACGGCATGATTTATCTCCTCCTTATGGTCTAGCTGATACATGAAATTCATAATGCCCCGATTGTATTCTTCTTCCATATAATACGTGACGATAATTGTTTTTGCCTTTTCGGTAAGCACTAACTCATCATTGCCGGCATCGTGCAGCAGCTGCTGCCGAATCAGAAAATTTTTGGTCATTATTAAAAAACTAAGACGGCTGTTGGTGCGGGCATCCTGTTTTTTTACAGTTTCTTTAATACTGTCCATGTCTGCCCATTTTTTTATGAGGGAAGTCCAGTTGATATTTTGCTCTGTTTCTACTTGACGCAGCAGTGCCGGATCGTACCGCTGCAGTGTGTCCATGCGTTGGTTCATTTCATCAAGCCAGCGAGACAGGGGGACAAACTGCAGTGGTTCTGCCGATTGATAACTATCATAAAAAATGCCAAACAGAACGATGATGGACAAATACATCAGGTAAATATCCATATTGACGGATTTAGCAGTCAGATATTCTTTTTTTATCGTGTCATTGCGCATATGAAACGGGGAATCGGCAGCGATAGGAATCAAATATAGATACAATGCGTCATGAATAATGGTACACTGTACGGCTTGGGCATAGGCATTGGTAAGCGAACGGACTTCATCATCATCCCAATAGCGGCCGCTTTCTGATTTTAAAATTTGCCCTTGACTGGCAAGTTTAGTGTAGATTTGAAATGCTGCTTGAATAATTTCATCTGTATATTCCATTATGGATGAGTCACCACCTTGATAGTCATGTTGCTGATAGTATACGCTGCGAACTGCAGTATGCCGGAACATTCTGTGACAGATATTTCCTGCAGTGAAGGAGATACTGTGAGGATATCTGCATATATAGAATTGGGCGCTAATTGCTCTTTTGTCAGGAGAAGTGTCCTTTTGCGATGAAGAAGCATCCAGAAAATATAGAATTGACGGTCATGACATAATGACGGATGATGGATTTCTTCATAAGAGAGAAATGACTTTAAGGTTGTTGTGTGCTTTTGCTGCAGGTGTGCTAGTAAATCTGCTGTGATAGCGGCATAATGCTGCTGTATATTGCGCAGTATTTTTTCATTCTGCTCTTTTTCTTCCCAATCCGGAAATTTTTCTTGCGTATTTTCCCGTTCCAGCCGTTCTAAGCGCTGAGGAAAGAAAACTGCAAGAGGCGACCAGACAGTACATTGTTCCAACGGTAAAAAAGGTTCTATTAGCCGGCGTGATGCCGTCAACGGCAATGGAGACGCAAACATGCGGTTGGTAATTTCATCATTAAAATTGAAGCTGTCAATACCGGAAAAATACAGTGCTTCTTCGGCCGCTGTCAGGGCAGATGTCCCCAAATCGATGCCCAGCTGCAAAAGGCCGCGGTGCGCGGCGTGGACTGCATCCAATCGCCGTTCTACATCCAAAATGTTTTCATACGCCCGGCGTTCTGGGTCTTTATCGACATTGTCATGAATGCGCCGTTTCGTTTCGCTGATAAAAGATTTTAGTTCTTTAAATTCATCTTCTTCACTTTTCAAACGCTGATTCATATCCATTACAATTTTACGATACCGCTGCAGTGTTTCTTCAGAAACGATACTGCGGTGAATTTCTTGTTGAATATGATGCATGCGGCTGCGCAATGTTTCTACATCTAAACGCATTTCTTCTACTTGACGCAAGGCAAGAACGAACTGTCCTTTTTCCAGCTGTTTGCGCAGTATAAGCTGGTTAATGGAAAGCTGGTATTCATTGAAATATTCTTTTGTAGCAAAAATGAGTTCCAAACCTTGCTCGTCAAGCACGTAATATTGTTCATTAGAGGAAAGATTTGCCTTGTCTGCTTTTAGATATGAATATTGGGTAGAAGCGGGTGTATGGTTGGCCCAATCATAAAAATGCTCTTCATTTCGTTTGCCTGTAGGCGGACGAAAAACGGCAATGATGTCGCGGGCTAATTTTTCATATGTTGCAAAGTCAGAAAAGAGAGAAGACGCTGTCTGTTCCTGCAAAAATGCGGCAACATCACGAATACCAGCCTTTTTTTTGCCGTCCAGCATCGTTTCAAAAAAGAAAAGCAGTGTCATTAAGCCCAGCTCCATACAAGATACCGTTTCGGCATTGGCCTGCGGCAGTTTGCGCTTTCCTAACTGATACAAAGGTGCCATCAGTAAGATGCGAGACATGCGTTCTGAAAAATTTTCAAGTTTCATAAGTAAGCTCCTTTATGCACGACATCATGTCCTGAACCGTCAGCGTTTCCTGCGGATAGTAACAGCCAGCCTGCAGTATACGGCGAAACTGTTCTTGCTCATCCCATGAAAAATGCTGTAAAAAATCATTAAAAACGGCGGGAGCTGGCTGTTGGTTTTCCTTGCCCTTGCTTGGCGTATGCGTCAAAAATTTTCGGTAAAATGGTACTGCCAGCTGAACAGTTATAGGAGAAGACTGCGTTGCCAGGACATGCCAGATACGCAGCCCTTCCCAATCAAAGTCGCCAAAATACCAGCAGATATGGTGGGCCTGGGGCCAGCCGCATTGCTGCGGAAGCAAACAAAGGTTGCCGACAATTTTCCAGCCATATCCCAAAATAAGGGATGTCCAATGCGTTTGAGAAAGCAGCGGAAGCAGGCGGAAATACGGTGCCTTATTTTCGACAATGAAGTGGTACAGCGTTGCTGCGGTATGCTGCATGGGGTGAAATGCCAGCATAAGTGGGTCATATTCATCAATAATATGCAGAGAGGACAGCGGGACTTGAACACGGCTGAGCAAAGAAATTCCCTGTTTTGTTAATAGTTTTTCATCACCAAAAATGTCATAGGAGCGCTGCTGCAGGGAAGCCGGTGGAATAGAAACATGCGTTTTTAGATAGCCATCTAATTTTTGAATATCCTGGCAGTCTTGCTGCCAATAGGCAATTGGTTTTGTGTAATACCAGGAAATATCCAAAGAACCGGAAATATGCAGTGTTAGGGCATCTGCTTGGATTTTTTCGATAATGGGGACATATAATGCATGTGTGTTAATAGTGTATTTTCGGTACAGGCCGTTGGCATACGTCCCATGCGATTTGATGCCCTTTAAGATATGCGTATGTTCTAATTCTCGTATTTGTTGCACAAAAAGCTGGGGGGATACGGAAAAGAAAGCCTTTTCCAGCGTATCCAATGCAATTGTTTTTCTAGTATACGTCATTAAAAAATCCTGCATAGTCATAGTGGACGTCCTTGTCTAAATGTATCACGTAATATTGGTTTGATTATAGCATGATTCTGTGTATTATCCATAGCAATAGCCAATAACTTTTCGAAAGCCCATTCCTCTTTCATAGCGTATATACATCAATGTATTGTATATACCCGCTTTCATATGGTACAGTACTAGGTATAAACAGTTTACGTTGAAGTAAAGGAGAGGGACTTATATGAATTTTAAAGTAGCATCCGACATATTTGAAAAAATCCCCAACTTGTATATTGGCGTAGTAGTCGCCAAAGGGGTAGACAACCATCGGGAATATCCGGAAATTGCAGAAAAGCTCGGTCAGGCTGTGGCAGCGGCTCAGCAGCGGTTTGCTGATACGGCAGTCAAAAAGGCTCCGGAAATCGTGCCGTATCGGGATGCATTTCGGGCATTGGGACTCAATCCCAACCGCTTTCCCTGCTCCGTCGAAGCCATGTTTTCCCGTATCAGCAAGGGAAAAGACATGCCGCATATCAATCCGCTCGTAGATTTGAACAATGCCGTATCTTTGGAACATGTCATTCCTATGGGAACTCATGATTTGGGCCGTTCGACTCAGGATATTGAAATGCGGTATGCTGTCGAAGGTGATACCTTCGTGCCTTTTGGCGCAGCAGAAGCAGAAGCGGTACCGGCAGGCGAAGCGGTCTATGCTGTCGGACACGAAGTACGAACACGGCGCTGGACATGGCGGCAAAGTGAACATGGGAAAATCACAGAAGATACACAGTATGTATTTTTCCCTATCGACGGCTTTACAGATGTGAACCATGAACAAGTGGACCAGGTACGAAACGAACTGGCAGATATACTGCAGCATACATTTCACTGTGAAGTTATTACCGGTGCCGTAGATAAAGACCATCCGGCATGCAGCTTGACAATATAAATACCCGAACAGAAGCAAAAAAAGATGCAGCAAAATGAAATTTTTACTCCATTTTGCTGCATCTTTTGTTATATAGTTTTAGGGATATGTTTGCAGCATACAATCTATTTTTTCAAACTTAAAACAAAAACTAAAACAGCGATTCCGTTTAGTTAAAGAAAATAGTTAGCCGTTGCTTTTTAGCTTGGAAAGAATGATAGCAGTCATCATCAGCGTACAGCCGCAAAGTTCCTGTAGTGTAACAACGTCATGGTAAAACCAAACGGCAAGCAGAAAGCCAAAAACAGATTCCAGCGAGATGAGCAGGGAAGCGTGCGTGTCCGTCGTGTACTGCTGGGCGATGTTTTGGGCCGAAAAAGCAAAAGCCGTGTTGAAAATGACAAGATAGGCGATACCGTATATGACGGCAGTGTCGGCAGCCAGCAAGGCGGAAACATCGAGAAACGGAAGGGCAAGCAGGCCTGTTGTCAAAAACTGAATGCACGTCATGGCAAATATATTTGCGTTTTTGACAAAATTTCCGACATACACAATTTGTACGGCAAAACCGACAGCAAAGCCCAGGGAAAGCAAATCGCCCGTGTTGGGCATGAGGTTTCCTGAATGCAGGCATAAAAGTCCTAGACCAATAAAAGCCAGGAGGGCACAGAGAACATCCCGCCTGCGGACAGTGTTTCGCGCAGCAATCCAAGAAAAAAAAGGAACAAACATGACGTACGCTGTAACTAGAAAAGACTGTTTTTCTACAGTCGTCAATGCTAAGCCTGTTAATTGGAAAATAAAGGAAATATACTGAATGATACCGATAATGATGCCAAACTGGACGTCTTTTTTACGGCAGGTACGAACGGCAGGAAAAAATAAAAGCAGCATGACGGCACTGGATAAGAGAAAACGCGTGCTTAAAATCCCAAAGGGCGTCATCGTGGTCAGTGCTTCTTTAGCGGCAATAAACCCGCCGCCCCAAATGGCAGCGACGAAAAGAAGCGTCATATCGGCAGCCAGCATAGTTGTTTTGGATGAGCGGAAGAAAGCCATTATCTTTCACCTCAGACATAGATGCTTGCAGAATTTGTAAGATACTACGACTATATCATGAATAAATTCTGAAAAAAAGAGTTGAAATAGACATAGCAGGATGATATAATATAAAAGCTTGAATTGTGTCAAGCTCCTAACCCTTCTTAGGGAAGGGTCATATGTCCAAAAGAGGAGGTGATTTCGTGAACAAGTACGAAGTCATGTTTATTGCAAAACCGCTCGAAGAAACAGAAGTAGATCCTATCGTTACGTTTGTATCTGATTTGTTGACAAAGAACGGCTGCAATATTGAAAAGGTAGATCGTTGGGGTAAACGTCATTTGGCATATCCTGTAAAAAAACAGGCAGATGGCTACTATGTATTGATTAACTTTGAAGCAGAACCTGCTACTATCAAAGAAATCGACCGCGTTATGAAAATCCGCGACGAAATCCTGAAACACTTGATCGTCAAGATCGACGAATAACCGGAGGCGCAAAGGTATGAATTCAGTACAATTATTGGGAAACTTAGCTCGAGATCCTGAAATTCGCTTCACGAAAACAGGCAGAGCCGTCGCTATGTTTACTGTGGCATGCACACGGACCTATATCCCGGCAGGCAGTACAGAACAGCGAGAATTAACTGATTTTATTCCTTGTGTTGCTTGGGGTAATTTGGCGGAAAACTGCGGCAACAGCTTGTCAAAAGGCAGCCGGGTTTTCGTACAGGGACGTATTTCCGTACGCTCGTATGAAACACCGGACGGCCAAAAACGGTATCGCACAGAAGTCGTTTGTGACATGGTTGCCCAGACATTGGGAGCAGAACACGCGCAGGCTCCGGCACAGCACGCAAGTGCTCCGCAGCCGAAACCGGCAGCACCGAACACCAGCTTTAGTAGCATGGGTTCTGATGCAAGTGATGAAGAAATCCCATTTTAATGTCAAACACAACCCTTCTAAATTTTGAAGGAGGAACTATACATGAGAAGAGAACGCTCAAGAAAACCGAGAAGAAAAGTATGCAATTTCTGCGTAGATCATGCTGAACAGATTGATTACAAAGATATTGCAAAACTTCGCCGTTTTACAACAGAACGCGGTAAAATTTTGCCGCGCCGTATTTCCGGCGTTTGCGCTAAACATCAGCGTAAACTTACTGTTGCTATCAAACGTGCAAGAGCTATTGCTTTGCTTCCGTATACAGCAGAATAATAACAGTATCAAAACTGTAGGCTAAAGAGGATTGCCGCTTCGTGCGGCATCCTCTTTTTTTTGATTTTTTAAGGGGAGAAATGGATGGATATGTCGGTTTCTTCCCTGTTTTGCTGTAAAAAAAAGAAAAAACTTTAAAAATTTTTTCAGTACCATTTATTTTAAATGAAAATGAGAACAGCGAATAAAAGCGGTTGATAGACGATTGCTAATTTATAATGATAATTAAGTGTCGGATTGGATTATTTTATGTCTAAACGGGCTATTTTGCTGTATTCTATGCGTTTGACAGGCATCTTATACCTGTGGTATTTTAAGTACGTGAATTTTCTTAAATAATAACCAAAATCATTTATTGTGTTGCGATGGCAGTAAAATACGAACCCGTATTTTACTAAGTATGAGACCATCGAGAATACAGAAAGGGAGATGACCCATGCATAACAAACGTACCTATGCCATGCTGGCCTGCGCTGTCATGACGTGGCTTGCCATGCCGGCATTTGCGGCTGATACAGAAAATAGTCCACTAGGGGGGGACCCCGATAGTAATTATATTACCACCAAGGATGTCAACGTCGAAGCGAATCGGGCGCAGGAAGAAGCAAAATATGAAAGCCAGCAGACGACAATCATTACGGCTGACGATATTGCTAAAAAGCAGGCGAAATCCGTAGAAGATATTATATTCAACGAAACGGGCGTAACCAGAAGCGTAGATGCCATGGGCCGTGTCGGCGTATCCATTCGCGGTGCGGAGCCAAGACATACATTGATTCTTGTCGATGGCCAGCCTGTCATGGGGGATATATCCAAATACAGCGGACAAGGGGATGAACTCCAGCGCCTGGGCACAGAAAATGTAGAACGGATTGAAATCATCAAGGGCGCGGCATCCGCTAAGTATGGTGCAGATGCCATTGGCGGCGTTATCAACGTGATTACTAAAAAAGCATCTAAAACCCCAAGCTTACAGCTAAACCTAGAAGGCCGCCGTGCCAAAGGCAACGGCGATATACTGCCGTATGATAATTTCTTTCTGCGTGCTGATTCAGGACAGATGGGGAAATTCAAAATAGCGGCGTATGGAAGCAAGCGGGATATTATGCCGGTATATGAATCTAGCAGCGTAATGGATACGCAAAATAATCAGAATTATGTACGTAATTCGCTGCGTTTTTTTGGAGATATTAAAAATATTGGCCTCGTAGGAACGTATGACATCAATGACAACAATACGATTGATGTCAATTTTGATAGAACGGATGAAAATCTGGAGCGATATATCAAACGTAGCAGTAACCCCGTTGAACCACAACAACATTTTAAACGAAAAATCACGAGGGACAAACAGAGCATTACTTGGAATGGTACGAATGGCGGCAATACGGATTGGAAGATTAGTTACGATCAATCTAAATTGAATGAAGATGATATTACCCTATCTTCTTATGATGCCAATAATAAATATGAAGGGAAAAATACCTTAGAATCTGTAGATACATTAAAGCATAAGCAGTGGAATGTGAATGCTGCGGCAAATACACAGCTTAACGATAAGCATTTATTGTCTTATGGGTTTGGGTATTCTCAAGAAACGGCAGAAGGAAGCCGTATTAAAGGTATTGCTGGCGTAAAAAATCGGGTTCATACGTATTTGCAAAAAATAGATCCTTGGAATTATGATAAAAATTTAAAGATTGTTGCTGAAAAAGACACAAAAGGCAACACAGTATATTCTAATAAACCATCCTCTAATGTACATAATTATCCGTTTATGCTGGATGATTCCGGCATACCGTATTATAACCAAAATATGGAATATTATAATACTAATACAGCACCTGTCTTTTCAGCAGAAGATTTTAATACATATGCGAATTCGTATGGGCAGATGGATATGGATGAGCTAAAGGAAGCAGGTCGATGGGATGATGTTGTCGCGTTTGCCAAAGAATTATTAGCAGACCCTGGAAATAAGGATAAATTTTATTCTAAAAAATATACAGAGAAAGATTTTCAAGATAGTTATTATACTGCAATTGTAGGGGGTTATTACCATAACACAGGCTCTGAATTGTTTGATATGGTTTACCATGGGAAAAAATTCAAAGAAATATATGAAGAAAATCAAAATCATATAGAAATCGGGAAGGCAACAATCAAAAAACAGCATTTTTTCATAGGAGATACATGGCAGCTCAATGATTCGACTATTTTGGCACCTATGGTACGGGTCGACCACAGTGACTTATTTGGTTCTGAAGCGACATTTAATGTCGGTTTGACGCATAACATTCATGGCAAAGCTAATCAGCGTTTTAAAGCGAATATTGGGACTGGATATACAGAACCCGGTATGGGTGAACTCTATTATAATTGGCAGATGTACAGTGGTTCACCGGCAGGAACTGTAGCCGGACTTGGCAGTGAAATCGGCCGGTTAGGATATTACTGGGTAGGAAATCCTGATTTGAAGCCAGAAAAATCAGTTAATTTTGATATGGGATTAGAAACGGAACGTGGAAAAACATCTACACGATTGAACGTATTTCATAACAAAATTACGGATTATATGAGTGTCTATTTTACAGGAAAATTAATGGATTTTCATCCTGGAAACAGCGTTTTTAAATTTATCCAGCCGCCGGATATGATTTACAGCTTTAAAAATATTGGAAAAGCAGAAATTACAGGTATAGAAGCAGAAATCAATCATAAATTGGATGCTCATTGGTCGGCACGACTTGGCTATACGTATTTGCAGGCATTAAACAAGAGCGACCCGACGATGCCGGATAGATTGCTCGACAAGCCGCAGCATAAAGTGGACATAGGCGTGACGTATGAAAATAAAGGCTGGCGTGCATCGCTTTGGGGCAACTATTATATTCACATGCTGGACAGTAATTCTATTGCAGGCAACGGCAATTATATGGAAGGAGATAATGACCATACCCATTATTTCTTTGAAGATTTGAACGATAAGAAAAATATGTATCAAAAGAAAACCTTCAGCATTTGGAATATACTTGTGCAAAAAGAATTGTCCAAAGATGCATCTATGTATGTGGGCATAGATAATCTTTTTAACCATCGGGATGATGACAGAGCCCTGCAGGAACGAGTATATAAAATGGGCGTCAATTTGAAATTTGGTCCCGGCAGTGCGGCCATGGAAAAACAATTAGACAAAGCAGTTGGCGAAGCAAAAGTTGTCGGCTCGGATGCCCAGATCAATACAGATTGGTTTATTCAAAAGCCCTTTGATGCGGCAAAAGAAAAGGGAACAGAAATCATTGGGGACTATCGTGCTCGTTGGAATACCTTTACAGGAGAAAATCGTCCGGAAGCGCGCGTTACTTCCACGGCCTCTATTGGCAATGCAGAAAAGAATATGAGAAATAGTGCTGGCCATGGTTTTGAACAACGACTGCGGCTGGGTGTAGATGCCCGTGTTAGCGAAAATACGAATGTCAAAATTCTTGGCAGTGCCAGCGGTATGAGCGGTGTAGATACGATGCATGACGTATCCGATTCTAAAGGCATGAATCATCAGCGTTTGGATACAGTTGATGTCACCCAGCATGCAAATAAATGGGACTTTTCTATAGGCCGTTTGACTGAGCCAATGGGAGTTACAGGCTATTGGTTTGGCAAAGAGTATGACGGCGGCAGAGCTGTTTGGACGAGCGGTAAAAATCAAGTTCGCGTAGGGTATGGCGATTTTAGTCATAGTACAGGAATTACAGACTCAGCATATACGCATGCTGTTGTCAAAACGATTTATAGGGCACCCAACGTAGATGAATGGCTTGGCTACATTGATCATTCAAAGAGCAGTACCGGCCAAAATGAATTTGTCCATCGTGACGGCTATACAAGTATGTATGAAAAATTAAAGGCAGCCACATCTTTTGCAGAACAACAGCAGATATTTAAAGAGTATTTAAATGTTATTAAAGAGCATTATCCGACAGCCTATGCAGATTTGACAGAACATTTAGCAAACATTGCTGTAGTAGGGAACGTTCAAACGAATGCATGGGGAATCATTACCCTGAAAGATGCAAAGACCGGTGAAAATTTAGGGACCTATATTATGATGAGACCGGAAGATAGCACAGATAACGGTACGGTTTCGCTGGATACGTTGTTGTCAGACGGAGCACAGGACAGCATGATGAATACGGCATTAGATGAATTTAACAAATATGGAAATTATGAAGACGGCCGTACTTTTTCGTACTCTAATGATAAAAAGTTTGATAAAAAAGCAAATAATAGAAATTTGACAATTACCAAACCCGATGGAACTACTGCAAAAGTAGTTGGCACATGGACATTTAAAGGCTATTATCAATATACTGGTGATGGAGCGGATTTGGTTTCTGCTACTTATAAAGAAAGCAGGCAGAAGTCTTATTCGTTATATATGCTAAAAGGTGATGAATCTGTATTTTCTAACACCAATAACTTTACATCTCTTAGTGCAGATCAAGCGAAAGCATTAGCGGCACGTTCTACGTGGGATATATCAGCCAAAAAATTTATTCAAAGCGGAGATGTTATAGATGTAGCAGCTGGAAATGGAGGAAAATATACGAATGCTACTATGGCATATTGCTTCCAACAGCTGTTTAGCCGTTTGGCAGATTATATTTCTGTTGGCAATTTGCCATCCAATGCGTTTGGTGATGATGTAATTAAAGTAGAAAATGCTGTTGAATTGCAGCAGGATACCATCCCAGCTATTGATAGAGCTGTATTCGTACAAGCTAAACATCAATTTGGCAATGATTTTGGCGTCCAAGCTTGGTATTTCCATTCTACCAATGATGATACGCACACCTATGCAGCTGCCCATGGTGACCACAACGATACAGCTTCTTTTGATACATTGGCAAATGTATTGGGAATCGGTGCGAAATGGCGCTTGGGATCACAAGTTACATTCTTGTATGATTGGGGTCAGAACAGAACAGACTTTGGCCGATACATGAATGGACATACTATATATGCAAATCATACGGAAGATGATTCCAACTTTGATTTCGGCGGCAGAGCCAACGGCGGTACGCCGCGCTTCTGGGTAGCCCGTCTGGATGTAGGACATGCTGATACCAATAGACCGGGCAGCTGGAATGCCTTTGCGGATTATAAATACTTCCAGCATGGCTCTTTCTTTGGCGGCAACGGTACAGAAGGCCTGCCGGATCGGTACCTCGACGGCATCAAGTCCTTTACCATTGGCGGCGGCTATGTTCCTGCCAAGGATATACTTCTCGAAGCGTTCTATACATTTGGAGCCAAAGGCATCGGTCAGCGGGATACACTTTACGGGCCGGAATCCTTTACCTTGGGCGATTACACGCGAATTCAGGCAACCTTTAAATTCTAAAAATTTCATATAGTGGGTATGACGCCAGCATCAGATATATCATAACTCCCTTTCTGATGTATCTGTGTTGATATACGACAGCCATACAGGCAATGCAATGTATTCTCATTTCTCCACATTGCAGTCTGTATGGCTGTTATTTTTTATTCTTATTGTGCGGCAAGAATGCCGGGAAGTGTCCCTGCACCCTCAAATGTTCATTCTTTTTCGTGCCGCCGAAAAAGAACGAACCAAGATAAGCAGAGAGCCGAAAT
>SAMEA104315421__coassemble_742_pt1 | contig 30155 bp, 27 predicted proteins | sample SAMEA104315421__metabat2_high_PE_001 | metagenome-assembled genome bin SAMEA104315421 (sample SAMEA104315421) | gut metagenome | biome: Monkey gut; feature: monkey-associated habitat; material: faeces | place: China | collected 2013
GCACCGTATGACACGATGCAGGGTGTTATTGGCTATGCCCATGAAACGCCTCATTCTCTCAAAGAAAAAGGCGTCCTGTATCAAGAAGTACCGTTGAAGAATAATGCGTATGACCTGGAAGGCATTCGGGACGCCGTGCAGAAAAACCAGCCGAAACTCGTTTTGATTCAGCGTTCCCGCGGCTACAGTACGCGCGCGTCTTTGAAGATTTCCGATATTCGCACGATTATCCAAACCGTCAAAGCTGTCAGCCCGCAGACCCTATGCTTTGTCGATAACTGCTACGGCGAATTTGCTGCCGAAGAAGAACCGATTGAAGCCGGTGCAGACATCATTGCCGGTTCTCTCATCAAAAACCCCGGCGGCGGTATTGCGCCTACAGGCGGCTATATTGCCGGGAAAGAAGAACTCGTCCATGCAGCAGCTGATTATTTGACAGCACCGGGACTGGGCGATGAACTCGGTTCCTATGCGGCTGGCTACCGTCTCTTTTTTCAAGGATTTTTTATGGCACCGCACGTTACGGCACAGGCCATCAAAGGAGCTATTTTTGCGGCAGCTGTTTTTTCACAGATGGGATTCAAGGTATCGCCGCAGCCGGACGAAGCACGCTATGACTTGATTCAAACGATTTATTTGGAAAACGAAAAGAACATGTGTCTGTTCTGCCAGGGGATTCAGTCCTATTCTCCGGTCGATGCACACGTTACGCCGATTCCGGACGACATGCCTGGCTACGCGGATAAAATCATTATGGCAGCCGGTGATTTTGTACAAGGCTCGTCTATCGAATTATCCGCAGACGGTCCGATTCGCGACCCTTATATGATTTATCTCCAAGGCGGCATTGTATTTGAACACAATGTCTTGGCTATTCTCAGTGCTGCCAAATACATCAGCGACCATGCAGAAGGAGACGCGCAATGATCAAAGAAGTACTCGTCGTAGAAGGCCGTTCTGATGTCGCCCGCATTCGCGCCAGCCATATCGAAGCCGATATGATTACGACAGATGGATTCAATCTCAAACCGCATACAATGGAACAGATTCGCTGTGCCTATGAAAAACGGGGTATTATCATCCTGACCGACCCGGACAGAGCAGGGGAACAGATTCGTAAGTATCTGACGGAACGGTTTCCCAAGGCCAAACATGCCTTTATCCTGCGCAAAGACGCGATTGCCAACAACGATTTGGGCGTAGAACAAGCATCGCCGGAAGCGATACGCTTAGCCTTGGAAAAGACGCGCTGTGCTGTGTATTCGCCGGAAACGATGTTCTCCATGAACGATTTGACAGCCCACCAACTCAACGGCAGTGCCGACGCAGCAGAACGTAGAGCCGCTGTCGGGGCAGTGCTCGGTATTGGCTACGGCAACGCCAAACAGTTTTTGAAACGGCTGAATCATTATGGCGTGACGCGGGAAGAATGGAATAAGGCCTTACAAACCGTAGAAAGCGAGGAATAACCATGAAAGAATTCGTCAATTTGTCCAGCCCAGACGTAGTTCGTTACGTCGTCAACCGATTTGGCTTGCGTATGAATAAAAAACTGGGGCAAAACTTTTTGATTCGCCGTGCTGTCGTCGATGACATTGCGGATGCGGCAGACCTTCACGAAGGGGAACCGGTACTGGAAATCGGGCCGGGCATCGGGACGCTGACGCAGGCACTGGCTGAAACAGGTGCAGACGTTACGGCCGTCGAACTGGATGACCATTTGCTTCCAGTCCTCGACAAAACACTGGAACACTATGACAACGTACGGATTGTTCATGGCGACATCATGCGCATTGATATACCGGAAGTAATGCATCATCAGCCTTTTAAAGTTTGCGCCAACTTGCCGTACTATATTACGACGCCGATTATCATGAAGCTCCTTGAACAAAAGCTTCCAATCGAAAAAATCGTCGTCATGGTACAAAAAGAAGTGGCCGAACGCATGGTAGCCGTACCGGGACATAAGATTTACGGTGCGCTGTCCGTTTCCGTGCAATATTATACACAGCCGGAAATGCTCTTTGAAATTTCACCCAAGAGCTTTATGCCCGCACCGGAAGTTACCTCTGCCGTCGTCGCGATGGACGTGCGCAAAGAACCGCCTGTACAGGTCAAAGATGAAAAACGTTTCTTTACCGTTGTCAAAACAGCCTTTTCGCAGCGCCGCAAAACTTTTGCCAATACACTGAAATCAGCCGGCCTTTCCAAAGAACAGATAACAGATATATTGGCACACAGCCAGATAGACGGCAGCCGCCGCGGCGAAACGATGAGCCTCGAAGAATTTGCCCGTGTTGCCGACGCATGGACAGATTTACTGCAGCAGTAGCAAACCGTGTATAGAAGGAAAACAGCAAAGCCGAGAACCAGCCTAAAAGAAGTTCTCGGCTTTTTGTGTACGTTGACAAAGATAAAAAACACGCCTATAATCGACATATGTCAATATATACTATACATTATAAAAGGAGAAGATATCATGAAACAAGCGTATCAGTTAGCAGAACAATATCATTTGAAAGGAAATAACTGTGTAGAATCAATCGTCAAAACATTTAATGACTGTCTTGATTTGCAGCTGCCGGACATCGCTATCCGCATGGCCTGCGGATTGGGCGGCGGCATTGGCCGTTCTGGCTGTGCCTGTGGCGCGCTTACCGGCTCAGCCTTGATTATCAGTGCCCTCGTAGGCCGACTGGACCCAGAAGAAAAACCACTGCCGGACGTCTATCAATATACCAGCGAATTTCACGACCGCTTCAAAAAACACTTCGGCGCTACCTGCTGCCGCGCCCTCAACACCCTGAGCTTCGGCACGCCGGAATACCGCAAACACTGCATCAAAATCACAGCAACTACAGCCGATATGTTGTCTGACTTTTTGGTGGAAAAAGGATTGATGAAAGGCTAATTCAAAATCCATATCAAAATAAAAGGCGTATGCTGGAGGAATACGATGAAACAAGAAGATGAAATTTTAATGTCACTTTGGGCCAAGAAAAAAGATTGTGCCGGACAATTTTTGTGGCTACCCCTTCTAATACATTTACAAGATACAATGGGAGTTATGCATTTTCTCTGGCATCACTGGGTAAGTGAAGGTCAAAAGCAAATCATTATCCATTCATTGTCTTCTGAAAAAACACAAGTAGAAGATTCCGCATGCTGCCTTGCATGCTTTTTGGCAGGCGTACACGATATTGGCAAGTGTACGCCTGTTTTTCAAACACAAAAAGGGTATCAAAACTCTCCGGATTTGGATATGGCTCTTTTAGAGCGAATGGAATCTATCGGACTGCATGGTATTTCCGGCATGAATGAAATATTTAATGCGGATATTCGTAAGCGTACGCATCATACCATTACGGGAGAATATTTGCTTCATTGTTTTAGCGTACAGCAAGATATTGCATCTATTATAGGCGCACACCATGGAAAACCAGCAGATGCAAACGATATTGTGACAGACTTAAAAGCCTATCCAGGTAGTTGCTTTCAGGAAAGTCAAGGACCCCTTCATGAAATATGGATAAAAATGCAAAAAAACATACTGAATAATGCATTAAAAAAGACGGGCTTCGTGGATATGACCGGAGAAGCCGACGTTTCTATTTTGCCTAAAATGAATGAGATGGGGCAAGTACTCCTTTCAGGACTAATTATTATGGCAGACTGGATTGCTAGCAATGAAGAATATTTTCCGTTAATACCCTTTGAAGACTATGAACCAAAGAATAAGAATGATCGACTAAAAATCGGCATAAAAAAATGGTGGAAAAATAATTCGGATGAGCCAATGGAAATTTTTCAAATGCCATCGGCTGAAGCATATTACACAGCTCGTTTTGGTTTTTTGCCACGTTCCTTTCAGCAAATTGTTTTTGATACTATTTTGAAAACAGAAAACCCGGGTATTTTTATTCTTGAAGCCCCTATGGGTGGAGGAAAAACAGAAGCAGCCCTGGCAGCAGTGGAAGAATTGATGGTAAAGAAAAAATTGGATGGGCTTTTCTTTGGGTTACCGACACAAGCTACTTCTAACGGTATTTTTTCACGTATTGAAGACTGGTTTGAAGAACTAGTAACAGAGTATGATAAGCGAGGTACGATGAAACTAATGCATGGAAAAGCAGCATTAAATGAGCTTCAAGAAGAATTACTGGATGGTGTGCATGTAGATGAAGAATTTGATTCCGGTGTTCTTACTTCACAGTGGTTTGCAGGGCGAAAAACAGCTATGTTAAGTGATGCTGTAGTCGGAACGGTCGATCACTTTCTTCTTGTAGCACTTAAACAAAAACATCTTGCGCTTAGACATCTTGGCTTTTCGAAAAAAATTGTCGTCATTGATGAAGTACATGCCTACGATGCCTATATGGACGTATTTCTTTCACGTGCCATTGAATGGATGGGTGCGTATGGTATCCCTGTCGTACTCTTATCAGCAACCCTTCCTGCAGTAGTACGAGAAAAACTTATTTCTGCATATCTTTTAGGACAAGGAAAAGGCATACGAAAGAGAGAAAGAACAGATTATGCACCTATTTTTCAGGAAACAGCATATCCTCTCTTGACGTATACAGATAATGGTGTAGTTCAGCAACGAAAAGATTTTGTTAAAGAGAAAGATCGGCGTGTTGTTATCCAAAAATTATCCGAAGAAGATTTAGAAAAACTACTGCAAAGTAAACTTGCTCATGGCGGCATAGCTGGAATTATTGTCAACACTGTTTGCAGGGCACAGATGTTTTTTGAACGATTGTCGAAAATTTTTGAGAACGATGTCAGCATATTGCATGCAAAATTTATTGTTACAGACCGTATTAACAAAGAAAACTTTTTAATGAAATGTATTGGAAAAGAAGCAAGACGGCCGTATCGTGCTATTATTATTGGCACGCAGGTTTTAGAGCAATCCCTTGATATTGATTTTGATGTTCTTGTTACAGATCTTTGTCCTATAGATTTGTTGTTGCAGCGCATGGGTCGTTTGCACCGTCATGTAATTTCTCGTCCAGTAGGACTTTCTGATCCTACTGTGTATATCATGGGGGAAAGTGATGTACTGGAATTTGAAAAAGGGGCATCGGCAATTTATGGAGATTATCTACTTGCAAGAACGCAACGAATAGTACCTGAGAAAGAAATATTTCTGCCGAGAGATATATCACCTCTAGTACAGCGTGTGTACGGAGAAGAAAAAATTTCTTGGGAAAAAGAGATTCAAGATAAATATGAAAGAGCAGAAGAAAAGTACCAACTAACTGTGCAAAAAAAAGAAGATAAAGCGCAACGACAATTTCTTTTACAACGGCCGCATTTAAAAATCAAGCCGGAAAAATATAATCTTATTGGTTGGTTGAATACAACAGCAGTATCCGATAGTGAGGAGAATGCGTTTGCACAAGTGCGAGATGCGGAGGAAAGCATTGAAGTTATTGCCATGATAAAGTGTGGTATAGGGTATGGGTTTTTCAATAAAAAAGAGGATATTTCTGATCAAGTGGAGAACTATAATATAGCGAAAGAAATAGCCAAACAAACATTGAAGTTATCGGCGTTAGATGCTAGATATGCTTGTGGCAGTGTGCAACAGACGATTGAATGGTTAGAAGCGTATAATCGAGAGTATCTGTTTTCTTGGCAGCAACAGTCTTGGCTTAAAGGAAGCTTGGGAATTCTTTTTGATCCAATAGATGATGGAAAAACAGGAAGGTTTTATTTGGGTAATGCCGTATTATTGTATAATAGCGAAATTGGGCTGCAAGTATATAAAAAGAATGACTGATACACTCGACAGGAGGCGAATATGGGAAGATATAATTTGTTGGATGAATCATGGATTCCGGCATTGCGAAAAGATACAGGTGTAGTGGAAAACGTATCCCTTCTTACACTTTTTACGCATGCATCAGCATATAAGGCACTGGCAGGGGAGATGGAAACACAGAATTTTGCAGTTTTGCGTGTTTTACTAGCTGTTTTGGTTACTGTATTTACGCGTGTAGATCAAGATGGAGAACCTTATGAATGGCTAGAACTAGATGATGCTAGTGGAAAAAAACTTGTTGTAGAGGAACCTGTTGATGAAGTAGATGCAGAAGACTATTTGGATGCATTAGATGAAACGTGGCAAGCTGTATGGAAAACACATCGTTTTCCCACAGTCGTTTGTGAATATTTAGAAGCTTGGCGCGATCGTTTTTATTTACTTGATGATACGTATCCGTTTTTTCAAGTGACAAAACAAGAATTCATAGATCGCTTACCTTCAGGAAAAGGGGCTTCAGCGGTGAATGCGAAAAACTTCACGGGTAAACAGATAAATCGTCTGATTTCTGAAAGCAATAATAAAGAAGCTCTGTTTGCACCATCTGTTGGTAAGTATAAAAACTGTATGACAGCAGCTGAATTGATTCGTTGGTTAATTACAATGCAGGGATATGTGGGAATAGCGGATAAAGTAAAGTTTCCTGTAGATGCTAAAGTCACAAATTCTAAAGGTTGGTTGTATGATATTGGCGGTATCTATATGGCTGGAGATGATTTATTTGAAACATTATGGATCAATACCATGCTGCATCATCTGGCAAGTGAACGATACTCATTGTCGCCACAGACCCCTTGTTGGGAAGATACGCCTTCTAAGCGGTTGGAAATGATTTTGAAAGGAAATATACAAACAAATCTTGCTTCGTTATATACAGCTTGGGGAAGAGCTGTATATATACCCACTGAATGGACGGAAGAACAGGAGGTATCCATCGGAGCCGTAAAAGTACCAGAAATCAATCATGAAAATAACTTTCTTGAACCGATGACGTTATGGTTATTTAATAAAAAAGGTAAGCATATAAATAAATTTATGCCACAAAAACATCAACCAGAGCAATCATTATGGCGTTCTTTTGGCTTATTAATTCCTGATAGAAATAATATAGAAGCAAAACGGCCGATTATCATAGAGCATTACCATAATATTGAATCTTTCTTAAATCATCGTATGGTAGAATTGCATGCTGTTAGTATGTTATCTGATGGAGATGAAAAATCATGGTTACCAATAGATGAAATAACAGATGTGTTATCTTTAAATGAAATAGTAGTGACAAGTGTTGATAAAGATGGCTGGGGGATCCGAGTTAGGGATACAGTAAAAGATACAAAATTGGTTATAGAACAGGTCTATCAGGAGTTTTTGGAAAAAATAACTACAATTCGAAATATTAAGTCATTTGATTTTGTGGAAAGCCATAAAGCAATGCTTTACGAAGCAATTGATACTCCGTTTCGAGATTGGTTACGGCATATATGTCCGGAAGATAATAAGGAAAATGAAATTCGTATGTGGAAACTTGAATTTCGCCGAATTATTTTAGAAGAAGCAGCATCCATTATGGAACATCTATCTGCTAGAGATTATGTTACGAAAGATAAAGAAAATAAAAACAAGGACAACATTATCATGGCTTATAACACGCTTAAATATAAATTAAATAAAAAAATTCCCGCCAACAATTAGGTAATGATATACTTTCGATTACACTATATAGAAAAGGAGGAAATCCATTGGAAGACAAACGAAAAGACGTATACCAAGTAACACAGAACATCATAAACATGTTAAAAGCGCAAGAAAATATGGCAAGTGGTAAAGCCGCACTGGCAGCACTTCGTCATAGTATTGGTAAACCACTCGGCGATGCGTCGGCTGTTTGGCCGTTATTGTTAGAAAATATGCCGGAAGAATTTCTTTCCATACATGGTAGTGAAACAAAGGAAGAACGGGCTATTTATACAGCATTGCAATTATATGCGATGCAAAAGCAGGGACGGCGTGGAAAAGAGAAAACAGATACAGTCAAAAATATTGGAGAAGCACTTCAGAAGTTTCGCACAGGAAATGGACAGGCTGCCCTAGATAGACGATTTGTTGTAACTCTTTCAGCAACATCATTTGATAACTTTCTATATCAGCTCCGTCAATTGCTTCAGCTTGCTAAGGCAAAAGGCGCATTACCATTGGACTTTGCTGCACTTGCAAACGATTTGTATTGGTATCAAATGGGATCTAGAAAGAAAATTTGCCTGCGTTGGGCAGAAGCTTATTATCGTATAGAAAAGAAAAAGGAAGATAAAAAAGAGTAATCAAAACCTAGGAGGATATAGTAATGCAAACGAATCGCTTATTTTTAGATATTCACGCTATTCAGATTTTGCCACCATCGAATATAAATCGTGATGATACAGGCAGTCCCAAAACAGCACAATTCGGTGGCGTAACACGTGCGCGTGTTAGCTCACAGGCTTGGAAAAAGGCAATGCGTGATTATTTTTGTAAATGTGGACAAGATTTTAAACTTGGCGTTAGAACAAAGAAAATATTAGATTATATTGTAAAAAGCATATTGGAGAAGAAATACTACGACAACGAAGAAGATGCTAGAAAAAATACAATAACGGTTCTTGAAAATGCTGGATATAAATTAAAGGAAAGAGATCTTGATGCAATTTATTTTTTTAGCAATCTGCAGATTGCTAGATTGATAGAATTTACGAAGGAACCAGAATATATAAAAAAATATGAAAAAACTTCTGAAAAAAAGAAAATAAAAAAGAAACTTTCAGAATTATTGAAAGATGATAACGTAGAAATAGACATAGCTCTATTTGGACGTATGCTTGCTCATAATATAGATTTAAACGAAAATGCTTCTTCCCAGGTTGCCCATGCTATTTCTACGCATGAAGTGCAAACAGAATATGATTACTTTACAGCGAAAGATGATTTACCATCCGAAGATAATGCTGGTGCAGCGATGATTGAAACTAATGAATTTAATTCATCTACGCTGTATCGCTATGCCAATGTGGCTGTCCACGAATTTCTTTATCAGATGAAGGATGATAAAGAAGTAACAGCACGGGCACTTCGTTTGTATATCGAGGCGTTTGCGAAATCCATGCCAACAGGCAAAAGTAACAGCTATGCAAACCAAACGATTCCGCAGGCACTTCTCGTCATACTTCGCGATGATCGGCCGATCAGTTTTGTCAGTGCGTATGAAAATCCTGTCAAAGCAAAGAATGGCTATACAGAAGAATCGGTTCGACGGCTTTTTGCGGAAGAAAAAAATGCTGAAAAATTTGTCCATGCGCCACTTGCAAGCTTTTGCCTTTTGACAAATGATGCATGGTATCCATCTGAAACAGAAAATACATTCGCAGGAATGCAGGAAACAGATATAACGGCACTTTTAGACGATCTTTCTAAGCAGATTATTACGCTTCTTTAAATGGCAGGAATAGCAAATGAAAACAATCTTACTAAAATTTTCTGGCCCTTTACAATCATGGGGTACAGACTCACACTTTGAAATACGTCATACTGATTTGCATCCATCGAAAAGTGCTGTGTTAGGACTTATTGCTGCGGCTCTTGGTTGGCGACGTAATGATGAACGTATTGCAGCATTAAATCGATTTACATTTGCTGTACGTGTCGATCAGCCAGGAAGCATATTGAAGGATTATCATAAGGCACATAAGCCAGAAATAAAAAAAGGCGGTATTCTTTCCTATCGGACATATGTGACAAAGCGATATTACTTACAGGATGCTGTCTTTGTTGTGGCTCTTGGTATTGCAGAGAAAACCGAAGCTGACAAAATTGTCGATGCGTTGCGTTCACCATATTTTCAACCTTATATGGGACGGCGCGCATTGCCGCTTCCTGTAGATTTTTTATTAGGAATTGTTGATGATACGCCTATGTCGGTACTGCGTAATTTCCCTTGGCAGGCGGCAGACTGGTATAAAAAGAAAGAACAGAACAAGGGAAATGCTTGCAAAAAACGACTTTCTGTTTTTACAGAACATAGTATGGATGGAAGTGTATCAAAAATACGTCGTGACCACGTTCTTTCCCTTGCAGCATCGGGACGACGTTATCTGCCCCGGTTGGAATATGAACATGTTTGCGAAATAGAAATACCTGAACTGAAGCAAGAACATGATGCATTTGCTGCAGTAGGAGGTGTTTAACATGTATATTTCCAGAGTTCAACTGGATACGAATAACCGGAAAAAAATTCGTCATCTTACTCATCTTGGCGCGTATCATGATTGGGTAGAGCGAAGTTTTCCCCAAGAAATCAAATGCGGTGAGCGAACACGTAAACTTTGGCGTATAGATCAACTAAATGGAAAAGAATACCTCCTTATTGTAAGCCAATTTTCTCCAGATCTTACTGCACTTTGTCGGTATGGTGTTATAGGAACTGCGGCAACAAAAGACTATGAGCCATTTTTAAATAGGTTAAAAACTGGCATGACTTGTCGTTTCCGTATTGTTTTAAATCCGGTTGTTGCAGATTCCAAAGGAATTAGCAAAGGGGAACGGGGACGGATTAAACCCCATATTACAGTAGAACATCAGATGAATTACCTGAGACAGCGGGCTGAAAAACATGGATTTTTACTTAAAGAAGGTACATATGGAATAAAAGAACGTAATTTTGCTGTTTGGCGAAAAAGTAATGAACGGATTCGTCTTAGTCGCGTCGCGTATGAAGGTATCTTGGTCATTCAAGACGTTGAAAAATTTCGCACATTACTCACAGAAGGAATGGGAAAGAAAAAAGCATATGGTTTTGGTTTGATGACAGTAATTCCTTTGGAGGTATAGTATGTCAAAACCAGTAATTGCAGGTAAATCCAATCTTGCAGAGTTACCACGTATGGAAGATCGTGCCACATTTCTCTATATCGAACATGCTAAAGTACATCGTGTAGATAGTGCTGTAACCATTGCAGATGCAAAAGGCGTTGTTCGCATTCCAGCAGCCATAGTGGGAGTTTTGCTTTTAGGTCCAGGAACGGATATTAGTCATCGCACTGTGGAGTTGCTTGGGGATACAGGCACAGCTCTCCTGTGGGTGGGAGAACGCGGCGTCCGTTATTATGCAAACGGCAGAGCACTGGCTAGATCGACACGTTTTTTAATGCGGCAAGCTGAACTGGTAACTAATGAACGGAGCCGTCTACGTGTTGCACGGGCAATGTATCAGATGCGTTTTCCTGACGAAGATGTGTCCAAACTTACAATGCAGCAGCTTCGTTCCCATGAAGGAGCCCGTGTACGTCGCAGATATCGTGAGTTATCTAAAAAATATAATGTACCATGGACAAAACGTGTGTATAATCCAGATGATTTTGCAGGTGGTGACTCCATCAACCAAGCACTTTCTGCGGCACATGTTGCTCTTTATGGATTAGTGCATAGCGTGATTGCTGCATTGGGGCTGTCGCCAGGATTAGGCTTTGTGCATACAGGTCATGATCGGTCTTTTGTCTATGATATTGCCGATCTGTATAAAGCTGACATTACGGTGCCGATAGCTTTTTCTGTTGTTGCGGAAAGTGAAGAGGGACAAGATATTGGAAAAATAACACGCTTGCGGACACGAGATGCCTTTGTTGATGGAAAGTTATTAAAACGTATGGTAAAAGATTTACAGACCCTTCTTGAATTTTCCTCAGAAAAACAAATTGAAGCAGAGCAGCTCAGTTTATGGGATGACAAAGACAAACTTGTTCCATATGGTGTGAATTATAGTGAGGTATCATCATGCCCATGACGGTTATTACGCTTAAAAAAGTACCGCAATCCCTGCGTGGCGACTTGACGCGGTGGATGCAGGAAATCGCTACGGGTGTCTATGTGGGAAATTTTAACAGCCGTATTCGTGAATATCTTTGGAAACGTGTGCAGGAAACTATGGGTTCTGGAGAAGCCAGTATGTGTTTTGCTGCAAGAAATGAATTTGGTTATGATTTCATGACAGAAAATGCTTCACGTTCTGTCATTGATTATGATGGGTTACCATTGATTTTTATTCCAAGTACACCATCAAAAGCGGAAACATTACCTCAAGATTTCAGTAAAGCTGCAAAATTTCATCGCGCTCGTATCGCGGGGACTGCAAAGAAGAGAAAAAATCCTATGCCGTATGTTGTCATTGATATTGAAACGGATGGGTTGGATGCTAAACGAAATCATATCTTGGAAATCGGAGCGATTCGTTGCGATGGCGGTAAAGAAGTTTGTTTTACGGAACTTATTGTATGTGCTACACCTATTCCTGTGAGTATCACAAAGATAAATGGTATTACAGATACGTTGCTGCAGAAAGAAGGAAAAGAAGAACGTGAAGTATTAGTTGCTTTTCAGAAATTTATTGGAGAAGATGATTTGGTCGGGTATCATATCAGTTTCGACATTGAATTTATTAGACAGGCATTTGAACGACATGGATTAGGCTATTTGAAAAATCGTACGCATGATCTCTTACGTATTGTAAAGAAAGAACAGCTGTTTCAGAAGAATTATGAGTTGGAAACATCACTGCAAACATATGGGATTAATAAAAAAGTGCCTCATCGGGCACTTGGAGATGCCAAGCTTATTAAACAGCTTGCAGAAAAATTAAATAAATTTTGAATGATGGCAAGAAGAGAATCGCTAAAATACTGGGATCTGATACTGTCTTTCCCGCGCAAGCGGGGGTGATCCCAAAGACAGGGCAGTTTTTCGCTTTTACGTCTAAGTCTTTCCCGCGCAAGCGGGGGTGATCCCTATATGGATGATTACATTTATCCCAACAATGAGTCTTTCCCGCGCAAGCGGGGGTGATCCTATGTGAGCGGTCGGAGTCGACAATCAACAAAGGTCTTTCCCGCGCAAGCGGGGGGGATCCCCTGTTGTTTTTTAACGTGTTATTCCACTAACCGTCTTTCCCGCGCAAGCGGGGGTGATCCTTCCATCTGAACAATGGGATAAAATGACGGAAAGTCTTTCCCGCGCAAGCGGGGGTGATCCCTATTGCAATAAAAATGTTCACAACACGAACAAGTCTTTCCCGCGCAAGCGGGGGTGATCCTAAAATTTTCATAGCAAGAAGCGGTGTGTTGTCGTCTTTCCCGCGCAAGCGGGGGTGATCCCGAAGAAAATATTCTAAAAAGTGCCAAAGAACCGTCTTTCCCGCGCAAGCGGGGGTGATCCTATCATCTGGATAATTACATTCGTCACAATAGGGTCTTTCCCGCGCAAGCGGGGGTGATCCTATGAATCAACAAAGAGCCAGCTCGCCGACGACGTCTTTCCCGCGCAAGCGGGGGTGATCCTCGGTTTTGGTATTCAGAATTTTCATGATTTTTGTCTTTCCCGCGCAAGCGGGGGCTGATCCCGGCTACCTGTGCCTTAGAAAGTGGTGCTAGCATATAAATAGGACAAGTCATGAGGTTTCTAATGGTGATACAATAGAATAAACTAAGGAGGCCTCAGTATGGCAAAATTCAATAAAGAATTCAAAATCAATGCAGTCCAATGTTATCATGATTATCGAGAACTAGGCTTGATAGGCTGTGTCAGGAACTTAGACATTGCCTTACAAACGTTGTCCCGTTGGCAAAAATTGAAAAAATAAGATTTAAATGATTTACAACGATTCAAAGCAAATTTATAGAGCTCCTAAAATCGCTCACGTCATGCAGAAACAGGGCGACATCATCTCAGAACGCACGGTAAGCGTGTACATGAGGCAGATGGGCATCCAAGCTTGCTGGGTAAAGCATTATACCGTAACGCCCTGCAGCAGCGACTTTGACGCAGCGCTTGTCAATATTCTTCAGGAACGCTTCAATCCGGAAGAACCGGATCGGGTATGGTGCAGCGACATCACCTACATTTGGACAGCAGAAGGTTTCGTTTATTTGGAAAGCGTCATGGACCTGTTCTCAAGAAAAATCATTGCCTGGAATCTGGCTCGCAATCTAGACATCGCTGGCATCATCAAAATCCTTCAAGAAGCCAAACAACACCGCAATCCCGGTCAGCTGTTAGTTATCCATTCTGACTGTGGCTGTCAATATGTTTCGCAGGCATATATCAAAGAGACAGCCCAAATGCGCCGCAGTTATTCGAAAAAAGGTTATCCATGGGATAATGCCTGCATGGAATCTTTTCACTCCCTGATCAAACGGGAATGGCTGAATCGATTCAAAATTCAAAATTACCAACAGGCGTACGTATTGGTGTTTGAATACATCAATGCTTTTTACAATACGCTGCGCATCCATAGCCATTGCCAGTATATGTCACCGAATGACTATGAAAAGCTACATGCTGATTTCCAAAAACACAACATGTGTCTGGGAATCTAAGAAGCGAAAAACCTCAATTTAATTTGTCCGAAATCTTGACATAGGACCAGTTTTATCATTTGATTGATGAATGGATGGAGACCCTAATAAAATGATAAATGTTTTTAATAAATTTACGCAGAGTTATGGACATACCCCAATGGCAAATCTAAAGAAGATGAATGATATGCAGCTATCTAAAATCATAGACTATGCCAAGACGCTGGGCTATAGTGACGTTGAACTTACAGAGCGTCGTGACGACGGAGATATTTATCTTTTGACACATGGCGAAGACAGGCACATCGAAGGCATGCCGCAATATATTATCGTGACTAATGATAATATTACTGTAATGAGTCCGGAAAATGCATTGTCTTGTTTTATGGATATAAAAAGCATAATCATAAGCATCAAGCTAGGTAAGTCTCACATGCGCAGAAATGTTTTACGGTACAATACGTAAGAACGTACGTTTTTATGAAATACAAAAAGAAGGTAGGTTATCCATCGGAACATCAAAAGATGCTCATATAACAGATAACCTACCTTTTAAGGTAAATGTAGCAGACTTATTGAGAAATGTCAAGAATAGGCGAGGAAAACCATATATGAATCAAAAAGAAGAAAGTATGGCCTTAAATTGTTCAAATTAGGAAGGAATACGGATATGGAAGGAACTATTTTGCTTAATTATGAAGACGGGGATTCTTTTTATGAAATTACTTGTGATGAGTATACGGATAAATCTTGGCGGGCTAATATTTATGATGAAGAAAATGTGTTTAAACAACAGAATATGGTAGAGACAGAATTTGATTATTCGATAGCAGGATTTGGTTGGGGCGCAGGTGAAGTTTCTCCTGTATATACATATGATATAAAAAATATGTATGAACAGTTATCTCTGCTTAGGGCGGGAAAAATAGATTTTCTTCATTGTGTTTTTGAAAGCCCGGTTTTTATTGCTGATTATTACATTGAGGTTATCATGGAAAAAAAGGAAAATCATCAGTATGGAGCACTGTTTTCTATTTTAGATGACCTTGACTGTGTTGAGTTTGGTAAATTTTTTTCTGAAGAAGAGTTAGACGAACAAATAAAAAATCTCAAAAAGTGTATAGATACATTTCCTGTAAGGGTGTAGTTAAACGACTGATGCAAAATAATTGAGGAAAAACTGTATCTAACCATGATAAATAAAATGTTTTGGACTCTATAATACATGTTGGGATCTTGTGGACATCCGTATTCACAAGACCCCTTATTTTATATAAAATAGGATATGTCTAAAACGCATTTCAACTCAACTGCTACGGAGAAATGAAAAAATATTATTATTGTCAACGTTTAAGGAAAAACAGGTCATGCCTTACATAGGGTTATGAATTCATGTAAGAGAAAAACACAGATGGAAAGATAAATGGCAAGAAGTACTACGGAAAATCGCAATTATAGTGTATAATGTGTATGTGGCAGGGACAGTATGACAGAGCGGCGTCAAGCTGCAACTAATAAGGAGTGTTGATATGAATGTATTAGTGACTGGCGGGGCCGGGTTTATTGGTTCTCATGTAGTACAGTTATTGCATAAAAAGAATATTCAGACTGTTGTATTTGATAATTTGTCCAGCGGTTCACGGGACAATATACCAGACGGGGTAGAACTGGTCGTCGGAGATGTGTGTGATATGGCGGCAGTGGAAACGGTGTTTGCAGACCATCATATTGATGCTGTCGTACATCTAGCAGCGCAGACGATGGTTCCTGTTTCCGTAGAAGAGCCTGTACGGGACTGCCAAATTAATTTGGAAGGCGTGTTGCATATCCTGCAGTGCTGCCGTGCGCATGGCGTGCCGCATATTTTATTTTCATCCAGTGCTGCAGTGTATGGTGATAATATGCATATTCCGCTGAAAGAAACGGAATCGCTGCTGCCGACATCGCCATATGGTATTACTAAAATGACGACGGAACACTATTTGCGGGTGTACCACGAGCTGTACGGCATAGACGCGACAGTGTTCCGGTTTGCCAATGTATATGGTGAACGGCAGGGAGAAAAAGGTGAAGGCGGCGTAGTCAGCATTTTCTGTAAGCTTCTTTCCCAAGGTAAAAAAATTACCGTGTTTGGTGACGGCAAGCAGACTCGTGATTTTGTGTATGCCGGCGATATTGCGCGGGCTATCGTTCGGGCACTGCCACTGCGGGGGTACCATACAATCAATGTGTCTACAGGCAGAGAAACGAGCATTCAGGACTTGATTCGTTCCTTTGAACGGACTATCGGGCATGCTGTCGATGTGACCTATACTGCGCCGCGAAAAGGAGATATTCGGCGGTCCGTATTGAGTAATGCCAACTTGGCAGCTACGCTGCAGATGACGGCAGACATGAAGCTGGAAGAAGGCATTCAGCGTACGTATCAATGGTATGCAGCGCAGTGTAAAGCATAAGCCGACAGGCTACTGGATATGGGAAAGAACACGATAACTAGTGAGAAAAAGGTGGTTTTTTGAATGAAACGTAAGCAATTGGCTGCCCTGGCAGCGTGTATGTTGGTATTTCCTATGGGGGCAATGGCTGCCAGCGTGACGACGAATGTGCCGTTGGACAGTGTCTATTATTCTTATATTGAAAAATTAAGCGGCATGGGCTATATCTTGTCTATGCCCAATGGTGCCAAGCCGTACAGCCGTATGGAAATGGCAAAATGGGTTCAAGAAGCACAAAAGAAAGAAGCAGAAAAACCGATGCCTGCATATTTGCAGAGTCAGATGCAGGCACTGGAAACCTATTTGGCTCCAGAATTGGCAGCTTTGCAGGGAGAAAAACTGGATAATCCCATTAAAATCCGTACTGTTACGGCTGAAGCCGCTTATAATCACAGTGATACGATGCGTTATGGGTATAAAAATATCAAAGCGGGTTGGCAGCCTTTTGGCGAAAATCGTAACGGCTATGCCTATGGCAGAGATGGCAATATTATGGCCAATGTGGAAGTATCCGGCAACCTCAATGACCGGGTAGCCGTATCATTGCGGCCGCGGTTCAGCTATGACAAAGATAACGACGGTTCAGCAAGTCTGGAAGAAGGATATATCAAGACCCGCCTGGGTATTTGGCATATTGAAGCTGGTAAACAAGCTTTGACGTGGGGCCAGGGGGCCAGTGGCCACTTACTTTTGGGCAATAATATGAAACCGTTGACGACGCTGCAGCTGCATTTTGATGAACCCAAACAAGTCGGCGGATTTTTCCGCTTCTTAGGCAAGGCGGATTTCCACGCCTTTTACGGCATGACGGATAAAGACCGCCGTGATGATGCTGCATCATGGGGGCGGACTGATTATGATGATGCAGGACTGTTGGGATTGCGTTTGGATATTACGCCGACGTCTTATTTTACGTTTGGTGCATCGCGTGTTTCTATGCTTGGCGGCAAAAACCACGGGCTGAGTAAATCAGATTGGAGACATTGGGTGACAGGTACCAACGATGACCAGCCGCAGGATCGCTGGAATGATATTGCTGGTTTTGATTTCCGGCTGCGTCTGCCTGGCGTACAGTTTTACGGTGAAGCCTATGGGGAAGACCAGGCGCATGACATGCCGTGCGAATGGGCGTACCGGGGCGGCATCTATTTGCCGCGGCTGACGAAAGACGGCTCTTGGGACATGACGCTGGAAATGGCGCAGACCAACGAGGTTTGGTACCAGCACGGCACCTATCAAAATGGCTGGACATACAGCGGCGATATTATGGGGGATGCCATGGGCCGGGAAGTATTACGGTGCTGTCAAACATTACCTGCCGAATGAAGCGTACTTGGGAATGTATTATCAACGGACGCAGATGAACCGGAGCAGCCGTCTGGACAGCACGGTCGATGAAGCAGCACTGATGGGACAGCGCAAGTTGGCAGCGAATACGTATTTGCGCGGTACGCTGGGCTTGGCTCGTGTGCGCGCTGCTGGACAAGATAATGCCTATCATCGGTTTGCAACGGCATCTGTCCAATGGATGTATTAAGCACGGGAAGCTTTTTAATAAACACGCTGCAGATGGTTTTGCTGTGGTAATGTAAACAATCCTTGCTCTTTTTCGTTGTTTATGCTATGATAAGGGGCATGAAGCAAGGCGATGCAGGAGAAGAGTAGGCATACCGATAGCGAGACAGGAATGGTGAAAGCCTGTCATTGATGCTGAAGGCGCTCCGAAGGCCGCAGCCGGAAGTCCTCCAGAGGATGCGTATGGCTGATGAATGAAGCGGGTCTGTAGACCAACCAGGGTGGAACCGCGGGTAAGTATACTCGTCCCTGTAACATTATCATGATGTTACAGGGACTTTTTGTATTATTAGGAGGGAAACACAGATGAACTTTCAAGACATGATATTTGCATTGAAGAATTTTTGGTCCTCCCAAGGCTGCATCATTTATGAACCATATGATGTAGAAGAAGGGGCAGGTACCATGAACCCGGCTACGTTTTTGCGCACGCTGGGCCCGGAACCATGGCATGTAGCGTATGTAGAACCGTCACGCCGTCCGGCTGACGGCCGCTATGGCGACAACCCAAACCGTTTGTATCAGCACCATCAATTCCAGGTTATTTGCAAGCCGTCTCCGGATAATATTCAGGAATTATATTTAAAAAGTTTGGAAACGCTGGGCATTAACCCCAAGGAACATGATATTCGTTTTGTCGAAGACAACTGGGAATCTCCGACGCTGGGTGCCTGGGGCCTGGGCTGGGAAGTCTGGCTGGACGGCATGGAAGTCACACAGTTTACGTATTTCCAGCAGGTCGGCGGCATTGACGTAGCGCCTGTTTCTTCGGAAATCACGTACGGCATGGAACGGCTGGCTATGTACATCCAAGGCGTAGAAAATGTTTACGATTTGAAATGGACCGACGATGTAACCTACGGAGATATTTTCCATCAAAACGAAGTTGAACAGTCTACATATGCTTTTGAATTGAGCAATGCGGACTTACTGTTCCACCTGTTTGATGAATATGAAAAAGAAGCTATGCGCGTCATCAAAGCAGGCTTTGTATTACCGGCATATGACTACGTATTGAAATGCTCCCACACGTTTAATCTGCTTGATGCCAGAGGCGCTATCAGCGTCAGCGAACGCGCTGCATTTATCGGCCGTGTCCGCAACATGGCTCGTGCCTGCGCGAAAGCTTATTTGGAACAGCGTGAAAAATTGGGATTCCCCATGTTGAAAAAGGAGGAAAAATAAATGAGCAAAGATTTGTTGCTTGAAATTGGTACGGAAGAAATCCCGGCTCATTATATGCCGAGTATCCTCAATCAGGTCAAAGAATTAGCTGCAAAAAAATTCGGTGAAGCAAACATTGCCTATGAAGCCATCCGCACGATTGGTACGCCGCGCCGCGTCGCCCTGCTGATGAAAGGTGTCGCAGAAAAACAGGCCGATGTATCGTCCAAAAATAAAGGGCCTTCTGCCAAAATCGCATTTGACGCAGACGGCAATCCGACGAAAGCTGCCATGGGATTTGCCCGCGGCCAGAAAATCGATGTCAAAGACTTAGTCGTTGAAGACGGCTATGTATATGCCAACGTTACCCGTGTCGGCGCGCCGACAGAAGGCTTGCTGCCGGATATGCTCAAAGGCATTATTACGGGCCTCAATTTCCCCAAGAGCATGCATTGGGGCGCTTTGGATTTCCATTTTGTACGGCCGATTCGCTGGATTGTCGCTTTGTTTGATACGGCAGTTATTCCTTTTGAAATCGCCGGCGTCACATCGGGCAACGTCAGCCGCGGCCATCGCTTTTTGGGTACCGGTGATTTCACGATTCCCAGCCCGGCAGCGTATGAAACGGTAACGAAAGAACATTTCCTGATTGTAGATCCGGAAGTGCGTAAACAGATGATTCTCGAAGGACTGCAGAAATTGGCTGCTGAAAAAGGCGGCACGATTATTATGGATGATAACCTGCTGGAAGAAGTTGTCTATTTGGTTGAATATCCGACGGCATTGTGCGGCGAATTTGACAAAGATTATCTGCAGCTGCCGGAAGCGGCTATTATTACGCCGATGAAAGACCATCAGCGGTATTTCCCCATGCGCGACAAAGACGGCAAACTGATGAATTTGTTCCTTACCGTCCGCAACGGCAACGACTACCATTTGGAAACAGTACAGCACGGCAACGAACGCGTACTGCGTGCCCGCTTGGATGATGCCAAATTCTTCTTTGAAGAAGACAAGAAGCATAAACTGGTGGATTACACGGAAAAACTGAAGAAAATCGTCTTCCAGGATGGCTTGGGTACATTGTATGACAAAGCACAGCGCTTGGAACAGATTACAGTATTTCTCAATCAAAAACTCGATCTCGGTCTTTCGGATGACGCGCTCAAACGGGCATCCCTGCTTGCCAAAGCCGACCTTGCGACGCAGATGGTCATGGAATTTACGGAACTGCAGGGCGTCATGGGCAAAGAATATGCCTTGATTGACGGTGAAGACAGCGATGTAGCCGAAGCAATCAATGAACAGTACCAGCCGCGTTTTGCCGGCGATGTACTGCCGCAGACGACGATGGGCAAAGTCCTCGGCATTGCTGATAAATTCGATACGATTACGGGCATGTTCAGCCAGGGATTTATTCCGACTGGTTCGCAAGATCCCTTTGCGCTGCGCCGCCAGACGATTGGTGTTTTGAACATTCTTATGGATGCTGGCTGGAACCTGAACTGCCACGAAGTATTTGCTTTCATTCTGCAGCTGCTTGGCGTAGAAGCAGAAAAACAGGCTGATGTCATGGCACAGCTGGATGAATATTTCAAACTCCGCCTGAAGAATATCTTCCAGGATAAAGGCATGGATTATCATATCATTGACTGCGTGCTTCATGCCGATACGCTGAACGCATCGGAAGCAGCTAAACGCGCCCAGGCTTTGATTGATGCGGACATGATGGGCAAAACAGACCTGCTGCAGGCCTTTACCCGCGTCAGCAACATGATCAAGGACGCTGCAGATACGACAGTGGATACGACGCTCTTTGAAACGGAAGAAGAAAAAGCACTGTATAGTGCCTGCCAGGCTATGGCTGCCAACTTGCCGCAAAAATATGCCGTCTATGATTATGATGGGGTAGCTGCTGTCTTGTCAGAAGGCATTGCTGCCATCAATGATTTCCTTGACAACGTATTGGTTATGCATGAAAATCCGGCTGTCAAAGAAAACCGCATTCATTTGCTGACTTTGACATACAGCCTTATCAGCCCGTTGGGAGATATTAAAAAATTATCCTAAGAAAATTGTTACAGCTTCGGCACAGTTTGTGCAAAAGCACGGCTCTTTTCTTGTCTTTTAAAAAATGAATATGGTATAATACATAGCAGATATGGGACCCCATATCTGCTATGTTGTATATATCCTGTTTGACGCAGTATATGCTTTTCTTACGGAGAAACGGCGTATTGCTGCAGGAGCAATATAAAAGGAGTGAGCCCGATGAATATAAAAAAAATAGCTCTCGTATTAGCCGGTGTGGCATGCATGGCAGGTTCTACGGCGTTGGCTGCTGACACGATGATGATTAAAAGCGCCAACAAAGATAATGTAGAAGCTGTAATGGTATATAAATCGAATGAAAAAGGATATTATCAGTACTACAACAGTACGTATGGATATGTCGTCGATATTCCTAAGACAGCCGTACAGGCCGATGCAACAGTAGATGGCGATGGATGTTATTTCCAAGATCCGAAGGACAAAGCCGTATTTCGGACAGAAGCCGCGAAAAACCCTATGGGATTTTCTGTCGGTGAATGGCGCAGCATGTATATCGGCATGAATGGCCTGCCGGAACTGACGACAGATATTCAGACCAAGACAAGTTATGCCATTGGTTGGACAGCCGGCAAAAAATCCTATTACCGTGAACTGTATGTCAATGAAAAAAATCAGACCTATACGGCATTTACGGTAGAATACCCGACGGACAAAAAAGATAAGTATGAAAAAATCATTGCTCATATGGCACGTAGTTTTGTGCCGAGCGGCGTGAAAATGTAATCTCGTACTAACATAAAACAAAAACAACAGCAAAGCCCCCTGACTGTTGGCATCGTATGCCAAACGTCAAGGGGCTTTTTGTGTATTCGTTAACAGCACTTTTCAGATGTATATTAAAAAACAGCCATCAGTATGCCGCCAATCGCAATCAGGGCAATGGCGATACCGTGAATCAGCGTGACGTGTTCTCCAAACAAGATAACTGCTAAAAGAACTGAAAAAACGACGCTGAGTTTATCAATCGGTGCTACTTGGGATACATTTCCTGTTTTTAGGGCAAAAAAGTAAAACAGCCAGGAAGTCGCCCCGGCAATACCGCTCAACGCGATGCAGAGCAGGGCTTTTGGATGCTCCATAATAGACGGGACGGCTGCGATTTGCCCCTGTACGACAGCTACACCGATTAAAAAAACTGCCATGATGGCAGCTCGGATGGCTGTCGCTGCCGTACTGTCGAGTCCAGCTAAACCTATTTTGCCGAAGATAGAAACAAATGCAGCGCAAACAGCCGATAAAAAGGCGTATATAAGCCAGCTTTCCATGATAAAAGACCTCCTTTGTCATGCATATAGTATACTATATATTTCTAACATTTCTATAACGAAAGGCAAAACAATGCGTCATGGATCTGGTGTATTCCTGCTTGTTTTTATCTTCCCAATCGCGGCAATGTATACTATAATGAATAGCATACAAACCAAGACTAAAGGAGTTACAGGGCATGGCAGAATTTATTATGCTGCAGGGAACCAGTTCCCACGTCGGCAAGAGCATTTTAGCGACAGCGTTATGCCGCATTTTTTTACAAGAGGGAAGAAACGTCGTTCCGTTTAAGGCACAAAACATGGCATTAAATTCGTATGTTACGCAAGACGGCAGAGAAATGGGACGGGCACAGGTAGCGCAGGCCGAAGCAGCCGGACTGGCACCGCAGGTCGATATGAATCCTGTCTTGTTGAAACCGACAGGAAACTGCTGTTCCCAAGTCATTATCAATGGCTGTCCCGTGGGCAATATGTCGGCCAAAGACTATCATACAGGCTATTCGCTTAAAGCGTTTTCGGCAGTCCAAGACGCGTTAAAACGCTTAGAAGACAGCTATGATACGATTGTCATTGAAGGAGCCGGCAGTCCGGCAGAAATAAATTTGAAAGCCCATGATATTGTCAACATGCGGGTTGCCAAATACGTCCAGGCTCCGGTCTTGCTGGTTGCCGATATTGACCGCGGCGGCTCCTTGGCTGCTTTGGTGGGGACATTGGCATTGCTTGATGAAGACGAACGGGCGTTGGTAAAAGGGCTGATTATATCACTGTTTACGCCGGCCGTAGAATTTTTGGAAGAAAAAACCGGCAAGCCCGTATTGGGCGTCATTCCGTATATAGATCAACTGGGAATTGATGATGAAGATTCGGTTTCACTGGAAGATAAACAGGAAGCGTCCCAGCAGTCGGCGGCTGTTCGTATTGCCGTCATCCAGCTGCCGAAGATTTCCAATTTCACTGATTTTGACAGTTTGCAGGCGAAAAGAGATGCCAGTGTCACGTATGTGCAGGATGGGGAAACGTTATCAAATTATGATTTAATTATCCTGCCGGGCAGTAAGAACACTGCGGCAGATATGCAGTGGCTGCGCCAAAGCGGTATGGAACGGCACATTCAGCAGGCCCTGCAGCAGGGAACGCCGGTTGTCGGCATTTGCGGCGGCTATCAGATGCTGGGACAATGGATTCACGACCCGTCCCATACGGAATCGTCGCTGGCAGATATACAGGGATTGGGCTTGCTGCCTATTGAAACGGTATTTTCGCCCCAAAAAATGACGTCCCAAGTCAAAGGCGTTTGCAGTGAGCTGTATTTTGCCGGCCAGACGATTGCCTGCGGCGAGCTGGAAGGCTATGAAATTCACATGGGACAGACGACGGATACCCAAGAACATGTCCTGCATCCCATCTGTCTGACACAGCGGGCTGGCAAAGCGTGCCGGGAGGTTCACGGCAGCGCCCGGGCTGACGGCTTGGTCTGGGGAACGTATATGCACGGCATTTTTGATAATGATGTATTTAGACGCTGCATGCTCAATGCCCTGCGCCTGCAAAAAGGGCTGCCTGCACTGCCGATATCTCGAAACTACCGCGCAGAAAAGCAAAAAAGTTATGACCGGCTGGCCCATATTGTGCGGCAGCATTTGCGCATGGACGTACTGCAAAAAATAATGAAAGAGAGAACTATAAAATGATTTGTCTGCTCGCTTTTCTCTTTGACTGCGTCATCGGCGACCCGCACAGCAGGCTGCATCCGGTAGCGCTGATTGGCAGCTGCATTTCTTGGCTGGAACGCCGTTTGTATGACAAAACGGCCAGCCCGCGCCTGCAGTTTATAGCGGGAATGATTGTATCGCTGCTTACGCTTTGTATCGCCTATGACATAACCGAACTCATTTTGGCGTTTGTTTTGTATCTAGATAATATATATGTATATTATGCAGTGCAGGGATTCCTATTATCCTTGATGATTTGTCCGCATAGTCTTGCCAAAGCAGGGATGGAGATTTATCATTATTTGCTGCATCATCATCTGCCGATGGCCCGCATGAAAGTAGGCTGGATTGTCGGCAGAGATACAGACAAGCTCGATGAAGGAGAAATTGTCCGGGCGACGGTTGAAACTGTTGCAGAAAACACGACGGACGGCATCGTTTCACCACTGTTTTTCTTTGCCATTGGCGGCGTGCCGCTGGCAGTGGTTTACCGGGCAGCCAATACGCTGGACTCTATGATTGCATATAAAAATGAACGCTATCTGTATTTTGGCCGCTTTGCCGCTCGTTTGGACGATGTGCTCAATTATATTCCGGCACGCATCAGTGCTGCGCTTTTTATCATAGCCGCTGTTCTTTTGCGTCATCATGGACGTATGGCCTGGCGTATGATGCGGCGTGATGCAGCCAAGCATCCCAGTCCCAATGGGGGATATGCTGAAGCCACCGTAGCAGGTGCTTTGGGAATCCGCTTGGGCGGGTATAATTCGTATTTTGGCAAAACGACATTTCGCGCGTATATGGGGGATGCGCTGCAGCCATTGGCACCCCATCATATCCGGCAGGCCGTGCATTTGATGTACGCAGTTACGATTTTTGCGGTACTGCTGGCAGCCGGGTGCCAGTGGTGACAGCACCATGAAAATCATCGTTCGCGTTCCCGGTTCCTGCGGCGAATTGGTACAGGGATATTGGGAAAATCAGCCTTTTCTTGTGACGTGTCCTATTGATTGGTATACGACGGTTTGCGTAGAAGACAAAAAGCCGCCGCAGCTTTTGTGCGGTGAAAAAGCTAAAAAAGCTGTCTATCAAACATTGGCGTACATCGGAGAAACGGCATTTCCCTTTGCGCTCACGCTGTCTTCCGAGATTCCCCGGGGAAAAGGGATGGCTTCCAGCAGCGCAGATATTGGGGCTGTTTGCATTGCCGTGGCGGCTGCGTTTCATAAGACGCTGACAGCACAGGAAATAGCCTATCTGGCAGCATCGATAGAGCCGACAGACGGCGTGTTTTGCCCCGGCATCGTGGCGATTAACTACCGCAGCGGCCGTATTTTGCAGGCATACGGCTCGTTTCCGCCGCTGCAGCTGGTTATATTTGACGCAGGCGGCACGATGAATACTGAAACTTATCATAACCAGTATGATGCCAACGAACAGTTGTATGGTCAGGAGAATGCAGCAGCTGCCTGTGCGTATCTGAAACGTCCCTATACAGCTGCCGCAGTTGGCCATACAGCGACCTGCAGCGCCGTGCTGCATCAGCGCGTGCGGTATCGGCCGGAACTGTCTGTCCTGCAGCGGATTGGCAAAGACTATGGCAGCAGCGGCATCGTTATTGGACACAGCGGCACTGTTGCGGCTCTGCTTTTTCCGCCGGCAGCAGAAAAACAGGTCCGGACAGCGTCGCTAGCGTCGTGCGTACAAGAGGAGACAATGATGAAACTGCTGGGCACGGCTGTTTTACGCAGCGGCGGCTGGCAAATGGAAAAAAGGAGATAACCATGCAGGAGCGATTTGAACACGGCGGTAATATTTATCAGGAAAACCCGGCTCAGACACCGTGGCTGGATTTTAGTGCCAATATTAACCCGTTGGGACTTTCCCCCAATGTCAGAAAAGCGATCCAAATGCATATAGACGATGTGATGCATTATCCGGACCCGCAGGGAACACGGCTCAAACAGGCCCTGCAGGCGCAGTATCATATCCCGTATGAATCCCTTATATTGGGAAATGGTGCGGCCGAGCTTTTTTATGTTTATATGCATGCCTTTCATCCCAAACGGGTCGTGCTGCCCGTGCCTTCGTTTAGTGAATATGAAAAGGCAGCCCGGTCTTGTCATGCCGATGTTTCGTATATTCTGCTGCGGGAGGCAGATGGGTTTGCCATGAATTGGGACGCGCTGTATGATGCGTGTGATGATGCGGACTGCATCATCCTGGGCAATCCCAACAATCCAACGGGTACGTTGCTTTCTGCGGAAAAACTCACCAAACTGGCGCAGTGGGCAGTACAAACGCATACAGATATAATCGTTGATGAGTCGTTCTTGGATTTTCGGGATGATGAAGAACGGTATACTATTCGTTCCTTGCCTGCCCGATATGACCATGTCTTCGTGATTCGTTCATTGACTAAATTTTATGCCCTGCCGGGACTTCGCTTGGGATTTGCTGTCATTCCGCCGGATAAAGCAGATGCCATGGAAGCCCAAAAAGATGTCTGGAATACGAATGTATTGGCGCAGTGGGCAGGAGTCGCGGCACTGCAAGATCGAGACTATCAGCAGCGGACCCGGGCTTATATTCGCACAGCGAATCAATGGCTGTATGCGAAACTAAACACGTTGCCTGGCTGCACGGCGTTTTTGCCGTCTGTCAATTTTATTCTCGTCAAGATAGAATCGGTCAATGTTACGATGCGGCATTTGATTTTCGCATTGCGGCAACAGGGTATCTTAGTGCGGGAATGCGGTAACTACCCTGGATTGACGGAATCTTTTCTGCGATTTGCCGTAAAAACACCGTCTGATAATAAAAGTTTATATACTGCATTAAAAAAAATAATGCACAACCAATGATATGCTTTATAGTAATTATTACAGATTACTATAAAGTATTTTATTTTGCACATATTGTGAATTTTTTCACCGAATTATTAAAAATATAAAAAAGCTAAAATATAAAATGACATTTTAGCAATTATATGATAAAATAAACATATAATTTAAAGTTTGTTATTTATAATATGTTTATCATTTTTTGGTTTTCTTTGTTCTGCTTGAATAGGAGGTAGTGTTATGAGTGAAAAAAAAGGAAATCGTACGATTGCCATCGGATTAATGCTTTTTGCGTTATTCTTTGGAGCAGGCAACTTAATATTTCCGGCATCTATGGGACAAAATGCCGGTGAAAACGTTTGGTGGGCTGTTTTGGGGTTTGTCGTTACCGGCGTAGGTTTGCCTTTGGCCGGTGTATTAGCTATGGGGTATTCAGGCTGTAAGAACCTGCAGGAACTGGCCAGCCGTGTTCATCCCGTCTATGGATTGTTTTTTACAGTCATTTCGTATTTGACGATTGGCCCGTGTTTTGCTACGCCGAGAACCGGCAGTGTATCGTATGAAATCGCTATTCGCCCGTTTTTGGGAGATGGAAATACTGATATGATCATGACCGTATTTTTGGTCGTTTTCTTTGCGATTTCGTATTGGCTGTCTGCTTCTCCGCAAAAATTAGTTGACCGTATTGGTAAAATTTTGACGCCGGCATTGTTAGTTGTTATTTTACTGCTCATTATCAAATCCTTTATTACACCCCTGGGAACGCCGGAAGCTGCTACAGCAGCCTATGCTACGTCAACCATGGCGGTTGTGCAGGGATTTTTGGACGGGTATAATACGATGGATGCCATTGCTTCACTTGTCTTTGCTATTTTGGTTATTGAATTTGTCATGGAAGACGGGGCCGAAACTCCGGAAGCTGTTACCAAAGAAGTATTCCGGGCCGGTCTTATCGCTGTAGGCTGTTTAGCCTTTGTCTATATTTTTATTGCTAAAATTGGCGCAGACAGCGTTATGGCCTTTGGTATTCAGGAAACAGGCGCGCCTGTTTTGTCCAAGAGCGCAATGATTTTGTTTGGCAATGTAGGGGCTATTATCTTGGCTGCTATTGTACTGCTGGCTTGCCTTTCTACAAGTATCGGCTTGATTACATCTTGTGCGACATATTTCCATTCGCTGGTTGGCGGCGTGGGATATAAAACCTGGGTTGCTATTTTCTCTGTATTTTCCTTTGGCGTTGCCATGTTTGGCCTGAAAACTATCATTGTAGCAGCCATTCCAGTTTTAATGTTTATTTACCCGTTAGTAGTCGTTTTAGTTATCTTAACGTTTTTGGACAAATTGTTCGGAGGACGGCAGTGTGTATATGCCTGGACTATTGGATTGACGATGATAACGGCGTTGGTAAACGGCACACAGACCGCCAAAATCCCGCTGGGCTCTGTCGATACATTCTTTAATACGATGGTACCGTTCCATCTCATTGGCATGGGTTGGCTTTCCTTTGCTATTGTAGGATTTGTCATTGGCTTGATTTGGAAAGCCGTTGTAAAGCCGTCTGATGCTAAATAAAGCGATAGAGAAGAGGTTTGGGTTTTGAACATTTTTAGAAGAAAGTCATTTGACGATTTAATGGCTCATACGCAGGAAAAGAAATTGACAAAAGCATTGGGCGCTTTTGATATTACGCTGATGGGCTTAGGGATTATTATTGGTACCGGCATATTTGTCCTGACGGGTATTGGCGCAGCCAAATATGCCGGGCCTGGATTGATGTTGTCGTTCGTATTGGCTGCGGTTACGTGTGCTTTTGTATGTCTGGCCTATTCGGAATTGGCATCTTTTTTGCCCGTGTCCGGGAGTTCGTATACGTACGCCTATGCATCACTGGGCGAAATCTTTGGCTGGTGGGTTGGCTGGAGCCTGATTTTGGAATATTCTGTAGGTGCTAGTGCCGTAGCCGGCGGCTGGTCTGCCTATTTTGTAGGGATTCTGCATTCCTGCGGTATTGATTTGCCTAAAGCCCTGACGACCGTACCGGCAGACGGCGGGCTCATCAATTTGCCGGCTGTCGCGATTGTCTTATTGGCAACAGCACTGCTGGTAATTGGCGTCAAAGAAAGCGCTCACGTCAATCGTATATTGGTATATGTCAAAATCGGCACGATTTTTATCTTCTTATTTTTGGCAGCACCGCATATTGAACCCATGAACTGGCAGCCCTTTTTGCCGTATGGTTTTTCCGGCGTGGCAGCGGGCACAGCCGTCTTGTTCTTTGCATACTTGGGATTTGATGCCTTATCTACTGCGGCAGAAGAAACTAAAAATCCAAATCGGGATATGCCGATTGGCATTATTTCAGCCTTGACGATTTGTACCATCTTGTACATTGCTGTTTGTGCGGCTATGACAGGGGTTGTACCGTATACAATGCTGGATACGGCAGCACCGGCTTCATTTGTCTTGGAATATATCGGCATGCATTTGGGTTCTGCCATTGTAGGCACGGGCGCACTTTGCGGTCTGTCTACGGTAGTCTTGGGAATGCTCTTTGCACAAAGCCGCGCGCTGTACTCAATGAGCCGTGACGGATTGATGCCTATGGCATTGTACAAAGTACATCACAAATACCATACACCGTATATTATTCAAATCATCATCGGCTGTATTGTAGCTGTCATTACAGGCTTTACGCCGATTCATATCGTTGCAGAAACATGCAGTGCCGGGACTATTTTTGCTTTTCTCTGTTCCTGCGTAGGCATTTTGATTCTGCGCAAA
>SAMEA104315421__coassemble_1000_pt1 | contig 18892 bp, 14 predicted proteins | sample SAMEA104315421__metabat2_high_PE_001 | metagenome-assembled genome bin SAMEA104315421 (sample SAMEA104315421) | gut metagenome | biome: Monkey gut; feature: monkey-associated habitat; material: faeces | place: China | collected 2013
TGCCGTACAGCTGCCAAAATCGATGAACGTGCCGCATACTGCCTGCATGGGTGTCATGACTTCCGGCACGACAGGGCCGAGTAAAATACTTTGGCGGGATTACGCCAGCTGGGCTGATTTTTTTCCTGTGCAGAATGCCGTTTTTGGCATTACGAATCAAACGATTCTATTTTGTCAGGGCAGTTTGGCATTTACGGGTAATTTAAATTTGTACCTTGGCGTACTGGCAGCCGGCGGTACCATCATTGGTGCGGATTCCTTCCATCCGAAAACATGGTTCACGCTGCTGGAATCGCATCAAGCCAATGCCGTGTATTTGATTCCAGCCAAATTACAGCTGCTGCCGCAGACAGCTGACCATACGTATAATAAAATAACGCATATTATTAGCGGCTCACAAGCTCTGGGCAGGCCACAGGCGCAGCGACTGCAGCAGACATTCCCGCAAAGCGAAATTATATTGTACTATGGTGCCAGTGAACTCAATTACATCACGTATATTACAGATAAAGATATGACGGCAGATACGAGCTGTGTAGGCAAGCCGTTTCCTGGCGTGTCTCTGACTATTGGAAAGGACGAGGAGATTTTGGTAACGACACCGTACCATGTACTGGGAATTACGGTGCCTTTTTCGCTGCATGACAGAGGACGCATGGATGCGGCAGGCAATCTTTATTTTTTAGGCCGCAGCGGTGACAGATGCAATGTCAATGGCAGGCATGTATCAACATATCGTATCGAACAAGCCATATGCACGCACCTGCCCGTCCGTGAGGCTGCCGTCTTTGCGGTGCATGGCGCGTATGCAGACTGTCTTATGGCAGTGCTTGGCGGCGCAGGGCATTCCATAGACCGAACGAAACTTTGGAAAGGGCTGCGTCCGTATTTGCAGGAATATGAAATTCCCAAAACCTGTGTCGTTTTAGACAGCCTTCCCAAAAATGAAAGCGGAAAAATTGATAAACAAACGCTGCAGCGGCTATTCACGCAAGCGGAAAGAGTGTGATATAATACTCCATATATATACAATACAAGGAGGATTCATGCCATGAGTTTACACATTGAAGCGAAACAGGGCGATATTGCCGACCGCATTTTGCTGCCCGGCGATCCGCTGCGCGCTAAATATATTGCAGAAACATGTTTAGACAATCCCGTATGTTACAACCATATCCGCGGTATATTGGGATATACCGGAACCTATAAAGGCAAGCGCATTTCCGTGCAGGGAACCGGAATGGGGATTCCGTCTATTTCTATTTATGCAACGGAATTAATGCGTGATTACGGTGTAAAAAAATTAATTCGCGTAGGTACCTGCGGCGCCATGCGCAAAGATATTCAGCTGCGCGACGTCATTATTGCCCAGGGTGCTACGACAGACTCTTCGATTATCCGCAATATTTTCGGCGGCGCAATTAACTACGCGCCGCTGGCTGATTTTACGCTGCTGCGTACAGCTTATGAAAAAGCATTAGCCCAAAAGATTCCGGTCCGTGTCGGCAATATCGTATCCGTAGACCGCTTTTATGATGACGAAATCGACAATGACAAACTGACTGCCTACGGCATTATGGCCGTAGAAATGGAAACGGCAGGACTATATGTCTTGGCTGCCAAATACGGCGCCCAAGCGCTGGGCATATTTACGGTCAGCGACCATTTAGTGACTAAAGCAGCCTGCACGCCGGAAGAACGGCAGACATCCTTTGATGATATGATTCACATTGCCTTGGAAACAGCATTAGAAGATTAGAGATGAAAGCAAATGAAGGGAACACCATTACGAATTATTGACAGCCATTTCCATTTATGTGATTATGAAGGATTTGACCGCATTGCCATTGCAGCGGGACATGTCAATACAGAAGAAAATTTACGGGAATCGTATAAAAAATTTCATTATGTGTACGGTATCGTCATGAGCAACAAGACCCTGGACCCGGCGGCTCATGTCTATCCGGACTATTTGAGCTACTGCATCGGGCTGGACAGCGCATACAGCAATGAACACATTGAAGAATCCCTGCCGCTTATTGAAGAAAACTTGAAACGCAAACAATGCTGCGGCATCAAGCTGTATCCGGGATACAACCACTATTATGTCTCGGATTCCCGCTATGACCCGGTCTACGAGCTGGCACGGAAATATAAGAAGCCTGTTGCCATTCATACAGGGCTGACGGCTACGACTAACGCACTGCTCAAATACAGCCATCCCCTGACATTGGATGAAGCGGCAGTAAAATTCCCGGACGTGCAGTTTGTCATGTGCCATATTGGCAATCCCTTTTTGCAGGATGCTATTGCCGTCTTGGAAAAAAATCACAATGTAGCCGTTGATTTGTCAGGCTTGCTGGAAGGACGCATTTATGATATGAAGGCGTTTTTGAACTCGCAAAAAGGCTATATCAACATGCTGCGTGACTGGCTGTGCTATCTCAATCGCTATGACAGCGTTATGTTTGGCACCGATTGGCCGTTGGCAAATTTGGGAGAATATGTTACTTTTGTCAAAGCCTTTATTCCGGAACACTACTGGCCGGACGTTTTCTTTAACAATGCCAACCGTATTTATAAATTAGGACTGCATTAACACAGTTGCAGCATACGGCATTGTGTTGAATACGTATTGCTTCGGCAAACAAAAAATGAGCTGTAACAAAATGAGAATAAATCCATTTTGTTACAGCTCATTTTTTTTATACGGTTTTACATGGATCGTTTGCTGCAGTACGATTCATTTTCTTTACACTACAAACAAAACACGAAAAACTTTTTCAATACACCGATATTACGATGTGAACTTGCTTTTCAGCTGAATATACAAATGGTATATGGCAAGACGGGGCGCATAAAAAAGCATCCGCGGCCCGCTGTAGCGCATGACTTCTTGTATTTGCCGCCGTTTTTCCGGTGCATAGCAATGGGTTTGGCAGGCACTGCAAAATGTCTTGTCTGCCATATGCGGGCAGTGCTGCGTACGTTGGCTTACATAGTCAGCCAGGCTTTGGCAAGCGGGACAGAGACCGTGCTGTGTATGATGTTTGCCGCGGCAGTATATGTGTATCATGAGAGAAACCGTATCCAGCTCATGCTGCCGCTTTTTTTCTAGAGAATCAGCTGCCATCCAACAACCTCCTAATACTAATATATTGAAAACTCTTTTCATATCATAGCACAAGTTAGGCTGTTTGACGAGAATCCCATATTATTTGCCCGTTGGCTGCTGTGTTTTCCAAGCTTTCGGCTGCGGCGTGAGGAAGGAGAAAACAGCGCCAAAGACAGCACTAATCCAAAGGATTTGCAGGGCCGTGGAGATGCCCCATTGGTCTGCAGCCCAGCCGACAAGGGGAGAACATAAGCCGCCGATAGTCGTACTGAGTCCCAGCGTGACGCCGGAAGCCAGACCGATATTTTTACTGAGAAAGGTTTGCCCTAAGATAACGATGGGGCTGTATGCGGCAAACAAAGAAAAGGCAACAGGCAGCAGCAATAACGTAGACAGCCAAATGTTGGTGCTGTTGACAAAGATAAACATAGCCGGAACCATGAGGCACATAGAGCCGCGCATCACTTTGAGGAAGCCGAAGCGGTCCGACAAAAGCCCGCCGATAAACGTAATGACAACGCCCATGGAAAAGAGAATGGATAAAGCCAGACTGCCCTGCGACGGCGAAGCATGCAGCACATGAATCCAATAAATAGGAATGAAGGCATTACAGATCGTGAAGCCGATAGAACGAACAAAAATAACGACCGTTAGTTTACTAAAGGACTTCCAATCATTTTCTTCTCCTTCATGAATGTGTTGTTTGGTTTCTTCCGTATCCACTTGTTGAATTTGTTGTAATACCTTAGGAATGTGATGATATAACAATAAAGCAATGCATATGTTTACGATGCCAAAAATGATCAATCCATAGCTATGAAATACATAGGCACAAAAACCGGCAACCATCGGTCCGATGGCAAAACCGGCATTGCCGCCGACAGAAAAGCTTCCCATGGCTTGGCCTTTGAGGGAGCCGGAAATTTTGTTGACCATACGGGCCGCTTCGGGATGATAAATAGAAGACCCAAAGCCGCTGAACATGGAACACAGGAAGATAAGCCAATAATTATCAGTAAACCCTAGAATCGTGATGCAAAGCCCGCAAAGCACGGGGCCCAGCGGTACAAACCAAGGCTTGGAAATTTTATCAGAATAATAGCCAAAAATAGGCTGGGATACAGAGGATAAGAGCATGTTGGCAAAAATCAGCGTGGCCGCATCCTGATAGTTTAAATGGCAGGACGAAATAAAATAAGGAAGTAAGGCCGGAATGGCACCTTGCGCCCAATCGACAGAAAAATGCCCTACCGTAAAGAGATAGACATAGGGATTTAATTTTTTCATAAAAAAGCCCTCCTTATGAAATGATACATCCTATTATGACATAGGAAATGGCAATTTTCAATTTCCATCTGGCTTTCGGTAGACAGGGCAGTGCCTATGCGGCAGGCGATAAGCTAAAAACGGCATGCCAAAGGGGACTGTCGCTTTATGCGGCAGCCCCCATGGTGCGTATTATGCATGCAGTTCTTTTTTCATTGCTTGGTATCCGATGAGAATAGTCCAAACATAAGCGCAGGTTTTGGGAATCATCAGTAGTCCGATAGCGGGCATGCAGTGAGCCCAAAGCACGACGGGAATATACATGGCAAAACTAATGACAATCGTCAGCCAAAGCCAGCGGAACGGGCGGTCTTGATGCCATGCAGAGCGGAAAAACAACACGATGTCTATCAGCCCGAGAAGCGCAAAGGGAATATTGCGGTATATGCCCCAGGATACGTCCGGCACGGCTGCAAACCATTGGTTCTGCGGAAAAAAGCAGAGGAGGATGCGGCAGGCGGCCAGCCCGTAGACCAGATACGTCCACAGCCTCTTTCCGGTAACGGCATAGCGTTTGCGCCATACTTCATACAGAATAACATAAAACACAGTCATCGTAATGGACGTAATCCATTTACCGATTCCCAGCGGCACGGCAAAGCCAATAAAACTGCCTGCCGCTGCCAGCGCGTACATCCGCGGCACTAAATGAAACGCATCGCCCAGCCCCAGTATGACGGCCATCATGCCAAACAGACGAAATGTCCCTTTGGGTGCTTGGCGAATCATCGTAATGCCGAGAGCTATTACGCCGCATAAGTACAGACAATCAAAAATAATTTCTCCTGTTTCTCTCATAGTAGCTTCCTTTCATTACAGGAATACCTCTCCTTCTATGAGAACAATCATCATTGTATAAATAAAAGAGAAAGATGTCAATATGCCGTCAAAAAATGTACGGGATGCCTGCTGAAAATAAAACGAATCATGCCGTAATTTTATGCGAGTTGTGGTATAATATGAATATATTATATAAAGGGAGTTGATAGATATGGCATCAAAAGAAATGTACGCATTGGGCTCACAGGCTTCGGTTATTCGTGACTTGTTTGCGTATGGACAAGAGCAGGCGCGCATCGTAGGACCGGAAAATGTGTTTGATTTTAGTATCGGCAATCCAACCGTACCGGCACCGCCGTGTGTCAAAGAAGCAATCCATGAAATTTTGGAAACGCGGGAATCCGCAGCCATTCATGGTTATACATCAGCAGCCGGTGATACGGCTGTACGGCAAGGTCTGGCTGATTATATGAATAAAACGTATGATGCCGGCGTACAGGCCGATAATTTTTATATGACGTGCGGCGCAGCAGCTTCACTTACCATTACCTTAAAAGCGTTGGTAGAAACGCCGCAGGACGAAGTCATTTTGGTTGCGCCGTTTTTCCCGGAATATACCGTATTTATTCACAATGCCGGCGCACAGGAAGTAATTTTGCCGCCGGATACACAGCATTTCCAAATTTCTATGGAAGCCATGGAACAGGCCATTACGCCGCATACACGGGCTGTGATCATCAATTCGCCAAACAATCCGGCAGGGACGGTATACTCGGCAGATACATATACCCAATTGGCTGCCCTGCTTACGAAAAAATCAGAAGAAATCGGTCATCCCATTTATCTGATTTCGGATGAACCGTATCGTGAAATTATATACGATGGACTGCCTATTTTATATGTCCCCAAATTGTATGCCAATACAGTTATTTGCTATTCGTACAGCAAATCCTTATCACTCCCGGGAGAACGTATCGGCTATATCTTAGTACCGGACTGCGCAGCAAACGCGCGTGATATATACACGGCTGTCTGCGGTGCCGGACGGGCTATGGGATTTGTCTGCGCGCCCCATTTATTTCAGGATGTCGTCCTCAAATGCCTGGGACAGCTTTCCGATGTCAACATATATGATGCAAATCGGAAACTCTTGTATAATGGTTTAAAAGAAATGGGCTATGAATGCGTATATCCGAGCGGCGCATTTTACCTGTTTGTCAAATCACCGGAACCGGATGCCAATGCATTTTCAGAAAAAGCAAAAAAACTGAATCTGCTTATTGTCCCGGCTGACAGCTTTGGCTGCCCCGGCTATGTCCGTGTTTCCTACTGCGTAGATCCGGATATGATTCGCCGTTCCTTTACGGCATTCCAAAAGCTGATAGATCAGTACCAATAAGACTGCCATATATGGTGTTTGTCTGTCATGCAGCAACCGATGTATGCACTAGGTATCAATACAAGGGCTGTGGCAAAGGGAAGCAAAAAACTTCCTTTTGCTGCAGTTTTTTTGTTGGCAGCGGATGCGGTGGCAGCGGACAGAAAAATATTTTCAGAGAATTTATAAAATATTCTTGACACTTCCTATAGATGTGGTATACTAAGCAAGTCGTTAAGAGATGGGCCTATAGCTCAGCTGGTTAGAGCGCACGCCTGATAAGCGTGAGGTCGGTGGTTCGAGTCCACCTAGGCCCACCAATCTTTTTTCTTGACAAATGCTTGAGATATGATATACTAAGCAAGTCATTAGACATGGGCCTATAGCTCAGCTGGTTAGAGCGCACGCCTGATAAGCGTGAGGTCGGTGGTTCGAGTCCACCTAGGCCCACCATGAAACCATCGTTGGAAGAAATTCCGGAGCGATGGTTTTTTTTTGCGCTAAATATGCTATAATATCGTAATCACCAAAGTATACACCGGTTTGAAAGGATGACATGGGATGACGGAAAGCGAATTTCAGCTGCAGCAGCTGGCCCAATCGATTGGCAAGGCACGCAGACAAGCAGGCTGTGCTGCCTGGGCAAAGCCAACAACCGGGTCGGCGGATATTCCCAATCTGGGAGGAGAAGTACGCCACAAGGACTGTCTGGTCAGCATGCTTGCCAGCGGCAGTAAAGGCAATGCCGCCTATATCCGCTGCGGCAATACGCATATTCTCATTGATGCCGGCATTAGCTGCCGCCGCATTGAAAAGGGACTGCAGCAGTATGGCAGCTCGCTGCAGGATTTGGATGCTGTTTTTATTACACACGAACATGCAGACCATGTAAATGGCATTACCACATTGCTGAAACGCACGCAGATACCTGTCTATACGACGCAGGAAACATGGCAGGCCATGGGACGGAAAGTGGCAGAATTTCCGGACCGCTTTGTCCGGCTGACACGGCGCGTAGGCCTAAAAGACATACAGGTTGTGCCGTTTGCCATATCCCATGATGCGGCCCGTCCCGTAGGATATACGGTATACCATGGTGACAGCAAGATTACCTTGGCTACGGATTTGGGATATATCAGCCCAGATGTAGAACAAGCAGCCGCTTATGCGGATATTTTGATTTTAGAAGCGAATCATGATGAGGAAATGGTCAAGAACGGCCCCTATCCCTATGCGCTGCAAAACCGCATTCTCAGCCGTTGGGGCCATTTGTCCAACCGGACGGCAGCCGCTTTTTTGGCGCAGCTGCCGGCAAAGCACATGATGCGTGTCCTGTTGGCGCACCGCAGTGAAAAAAACAATACGCCGGCTCTGTCGCTGCATACAGTGCGGTCGATTTTAGGCCAGCACGGCAAAGTAATCGGCCAAGATATATTGCTGAGGCTGGCATGCCAGCATGGACAAGTACGCTATCAAGAAGGAGGAGATTGTAAATGAAACGCAGCCACATCATTACAGCCGCTGTAGCGGTCGTTCTTATTGTTGTCGGTGCTGTTGGCGGATTTAAAATCCACGATACATTTTTTCGCGGCTCCGGCTCCTATCAGGGAACGATAAATCAGCTGAAAGAACCGGCAAAATCAGAATCGATATCTGACGCGAGAAACACAGCTGTCGTACAGGCCGCTAAAAAAGTCAGCCCGGCAGTCGTCGGGATTACGACAAAAGTCTATAATAGAGATTTCTTCAACCGCAAAGTATTAGTAGGAGAAGGTGTCGGCTCCGGGATTATTTTTGATAAAGCAGGCTACATCGCCACCAATAACCACGTCGTAGGCAACAGTAAAACCGTCATTGTTTCCCTGGCTGATGGCCAGAGTACAGAAGGCACTGTCGTAGGCCGGGATGAAAAGACGGATTTAGCGGTCGTCAAAATCAGTATGGACAACCTGCCTGTAGCAGAATTTGGCGACAGTGACTCCCTGCAGGTCGGTGAACCGGCCATTGCCATCGGCAACCCGTTGGGGCTTGAATTTCAAGGAACCGTTACAGCCGGCGTCATCAGCTCGATGAACCGCACAATTGGCGCAGAAGGGCAGAGCATGAAGCTGATTCAGACGGATGCGGCTATCAATCCGGGCAATTCCGGCGGTGCCCTGGTCAATGCAGACGGACAAGTCATCGGCATCAATAGTGCCAAAATTTCCAAAGAAGGCGTCGAAGGCCTTGGTTTTGCCATTCCGATTAATGCGGCGCGCCCGATTTTGGAATCCCTCATTAAAAACGGCAAAGTGGCCCGTCCGTATTTGGGACTGTACGGCTTGGATCAGCAAATGGCAGCACGCTTTGGCATGAAACTCAACGTCGAAGGCATTTATGTCTATAAAGTCGTTGCCGGCGGCCCGCTGGACCGGGCAGGAATCCAGCACGGCGACATTATTTTGAAAATCGGCGATGACGCTGTCAAAGATTTCTCAGCTATGCAAAATGCCATGGACAGCCATCAAGTCGGCGATACTGTAACCGTTACGTACACGCGCGGCGGCTCGCAGCAGACGGCCGATGTCGTCCTGCAGGAAAGCCCGCAGACAGATTCGGATGATGACCAATGAAATACCACATTATCACGATCGGCAAAATCAAAGAAAAATACTTGACTGCAGGCATTGAAGAATTTCTCAAACGCCTGCGTCCGTATGGGCAGGTAGAAATTACGGCACTGCCTGAAGAAAAAATGCCGGAAAATCCCTCAGCGGCGCAAAAACGGCAAGTACTGGACAAAGAAGGCGAAAAACTGCTGCGGCATGTATGCGCAGGGTCCCATTTGTTTGTCTTGGATGTACAAGGCAAACTCATTTCATCTGAAGAAATGGCGGCTAAATTTGCCGATTTGGCATTGTATGGCTGCAGCGAAATGTCTTTTATCATCGGCGGTCCCTTTGGCTTGTCCGATGCCGTGTGCAAACGGGCAGACAGCCGGATTTCGTTTGGACGGATTACGCTGACCCATCAAATGATTCGCATGATATTGTTGGAACAGATTTACCGGGCTATAAAAATCCAGCGTCATGAACCCTATCATTGGTAAAAAGAATAAAAATTTTCGTTATGCCGGCAGGAATTTGGCAGTGTCATGTATAATACTATATATAAGAAATGCAATTATACATTATACTCAATATAACAGCCTGCAGTATATGCTGTAGCTGTTATACCATATCCTGCATGAAGGGGTTGATAGTATGGAAGTACGTACAGCATCGGATATTATGGAAAAAGTATTTATTACGGCAAGCCCGGATACGTCCGTGTTTGATTTGGTACACATGTTTGTCAAACATAAAATCACGGCTATTCCCATTGTGGACGAAGAAGAAAAGCTGGTAGGTATCGTTACAGACGCGGATCTGCTGTATAAAAAAATTAAGCCGCATGTCCCTCATTATGTCAACTTGCTCGGTGCCAACATTTATTACAACGGCATCAGCGAATACGACAAAGGATTTAAAAAACTGATGGCCTGCACGGCCAAAGCGATGATGACCAAAGACGTGATTATTGCCGCACCGGATGCCGATGTCGAACAAATCGCCGGCGTTATGGTAGCTGAACACCTAAAAGTCATTCCTATCGTGGACGGACGCCGTGTCGTAGGCATCATTACCAGAAGCAATATCATTGGAGAATTGTATCGCGAATACGGTACAGACGATGAAAAAACTAAATAATTGTGATTGATGTGAACTGACTATGATGCGGTATGCATATACTCGTTGTGCCTGCCGTATCGTAGTCAGTTTTTATGTTTTGTGTACCCAATGTAAAGGTTATCGTTGATTCTCCCTTTTTCTAGGGGCTCATTCATGGTATAATAACAGAATCATCAACAACATACAGCCTTTGCTGTATGATACTTTATACAATTTGAGGAGGAAGAAATGGATAACAAAGAACTCGTCATTGTTGTCGATTTTGGCGGCCAGTATAACCAGCTTATTGCACGGCGTGTCCGTGAAAACCACGTATACTGTGAAGTATACCCGTATCACAAAGCCGTAAGCAAAATCAAAGAATTACAGCCGCAGGGCATTATCTTTACAGGCGGCCCGGCCAGTGTCTATGAAGACAACGCACCTAAGATTGAAGAAGAAGTGTTCCATTTGGGAATTCCTGTACTGGGCCTTTGCTATGGCATGCAGTTCATGGCGCAAACCTTGGGCGGGGAAGTCAAGCATGCCGACATGCGTGAATTTGGCAAGACGGCAATTGATGTCAATACGGCATCCCCTCTGTTTAAAGGACTGCAGGAAAAAGAAATCGTCTGGATGAGCCATCAGGACTATGTTGCCAAGATTCCGGCAGGTTTTGAAATCGTAGCGCATACGGATAACTGCCCTGTTGCAGCCATGCAGAATCCGGCTAAAAAATTATATGCTATGCAGTACCACCCGGAAGTACTGCATTCCGAACACGGCAAAGAAATGATTCATAACTTCCTCTTTGAAGTCTGCGGCTGTACCGGGTCTTGGACGATGGCAAACTATGCCAAAACAGCCGTCGAACAGATCAAACAAACAGTCGGCGACGGCAAAGTCGTCTTGGCACTTTCCGGCGGCGTAGACAGCTCCGTAGCGGCTGCGCTTATTTCCAAAGCCGTTGGCAGCCAGCTGACCTGTATTTTTGTAGACCATGGCCTCATGCGCAAAAACGAAGGCGATGAAGTCGAAGCAGCATTCAAAAACTCCGGCATGAACTTTATCCGCGTCGATGCGTCCGAACGATTCCTCAGCAAGTTGGCTGGCGTCAGCGAACCGGAACGGAAACGCAAAATTATTGGTGAAGAATTTATCCGTGTATTTGAAGACGAAGGCCGTAAAATCGGTGCCGTAGATTTCTTGGCACAAGGCACGATTTATCCGGATGTCATCGAATCCGGTGCCGGCGACGCAGCCGTTATCAAAAGCCATCACAACGTAGGCGGTCTGCCTGCTGTTGTCGATTTCAAAGGACTCATCGAACCGCTCCGCAACCTTTTTAAAGACGAAGTGCGTGAACTAGGCGCCGAACTCGGTCTGCCGGATTACCTCGTATGGCGTCAGCCCTTCCCAGGTCCGGGCCTGGCCATCCGTGTCATGGGCGAAATTACCAAAGAAAAATTGGAAATTCTCCGCGATGCCGATGCTATCTTCCGCGAAGAAATTGCCAATGCCGGACTGGATCGTTCCATCAACCAGTACTTTGCCGTTCTTACCAGCAACCGCACAGTCGGCGTTATGGGCGACTTCCGCACGTATGACTATACCTTGGCACTGCGCGGCGTCACGACGACAGACTTCATGACAGCCGACTGGGCAAGAATCCCGTACGATGTCCTCGACAAAGTTTCCAGCCGCATCGTAAACGAAGTAGACCATATTAACCGCATCGTCTACGACGTAACGAGCAAACCGCCAGCAACGATTGAATGGGAATAATCCATATCATCTAAAACGCTGACTGTTATGCAAGTGTGCGTTACAGTATACATAAAGCCCTTAGCTGTGGGTAACAACTCATGGCTAAGGGCTTTTTGGCGTGTCTGTAAACAGCAAGTTTACAAGAAAAAATGGGTAAAAGGGATATGTTCCCTTGGAATATAGGCATTCTTTTTCGCTTATTTACAGTTTATTTTCAATTGAAAATCAGCCGTATTTTTTTATGATTGAAAATATGATTGTTTTTCGGTTATAATGATAGAAAAAGATACAACTATCACTGGAATTATAATAGGAGGGTACGATGAAAGAAACCCATACATTAGAATTCAAGCAGGAAATTACCAATACATTTTTAAAGACAGTCAGTGCTTTTTCCAACTATGATGGCGGGATTATTATGTTCGGTGTAGATGATGATGGCAATAAAATTGGAATCAAGAATCCGGAAGCAGCATGCCTGGATATAGAAAATAAAATTAATGATGCTATTTCACCTCAACCATGTTATGAATTGGAAGTACATGAACCAGATCATACAGTAATCCTCACGGTTCATCCAGGACTTGATAAACCATACCTTTATAAAGGAAAAGCTTATAAAAGAAATGATACAGCAACCATTGCTGTCGATTCTCTTGAATTGTCCCGCTTGGTCTTACAAGGCAGGAACATAAATTTTGAAGCCTTGCCGGCAAACAACCAAAACCTGACTTTCCATTTTTTAGAAGAAAAAGCCAAGAAAGCAATCGGTATTCAGAATTTGAGTTTGGATGTACTCAGATCGCTTAACTTATATTCAAATCAGGGTGGATATAATCATGCTGCAGAACTGCTGTCCGATCAGAATGATTTCCCCGGAATTGATATAGCCAAATTTGGCGAGTCTATCAATATCATCCAGAAACGAGCTACCTTTATTCACGAATCGGTACTGCATGAGCTGGAAAAAGCTCTAGAGATATATCGAGATACGTACCAATATGAAAAAATCGAAGGAGTAGAACGTAAAAAAATTAGCCTGATACCTGAGGAAGCTTTCCGGGAAGCATTGGCTAACGCGTTGATTCATCGTACTTGGGATGTTAACGCACCAATTCGGGTACTGCTGTTTCCGAATCGGGCGGAAATTTCATCTCCAGGCGGATTGGTCAGTGGCCTTTCAAAAGAAGAATATCTGCGAGGCAATCTTTCTGTTCTCCGCAATCCTATTTTAGGCAATATTTTTTATCGCCTCCATATGGTTGAAATCCTTGGAACCGGTATTTTGAGGATTCGGGCTGCCTATGAAAATAGTTTGAAACAGCCAGCATTTGAAGTTTATGAGAATTCTATCAAAGTGATTCTTCCTGTCATCACTGCTGATTTAACCGGAGATGAACAAACTGTTTATCAGGTTTTAAGCCGAAATATTCCAAAATCTGTCAGTGAAATCACCGCTTCAGTTCCTTTTGGACGTTCGAAAGTAACAGCACTGTTGCAGACGATGGCAAAAAAACATTATATTGCTATTTTGGGGCGCGGCAGAGGAACCAAGTATAAAATTTTGTAATATTCCCATATTGATAAAAAGTTGTGAGGTTTATTCAGAGAAAAAAGGTTTTAAAAGACCGGATATTTTTCAAATCATACATATTGATGAAAAGCAGTCACTTAGACGTGAAAGCCTGAGTGACTGCTTTTTGTTGTCTGTATATCATTTTATTGAAAAACGTTTTAATGGAAAAGACGGTTCTGTCAAGGAAATAACTCGGATTTTGTCAAAATTATCTATGATTCTACCGAAGTGACAACGAGTCGAAACCCTAGGAAAACAGCCATTCTTGGCAGTGGCAGCTATGACGTGTAACGCGTTACCTTTTATAGATAAGAAGAAAGAAGATTAAAAAAGAAAAGAAAAATATATATTTTTTTTCTTTATAGGGATGAGTCCCTATAACCCTAATATAGTTCTGTAAACTTGCCGTTTACATCTGCTGTATACTTTTTCTTTCTGTGCGGGCAGAATGCCGGGCCGGTTCCCTGCACCCTCTTGTATGTCCATTCTTTTTCGTACCGCCGAAAAAGAATGGACGAAGATAAGCAGAGAGCCGAAATCTTTGATTTCGTGCGAATCGCTTAAGCATCGCAAAAGGCGGCCGCCCGAAACTCCCATTCCTTTGAGAATGCTTGTCATGGCTAAATGGGCGAAACTCGCTTCGCTCAAACAAAACGCCCATTTTTAACGTCATGCCATTCATTCTCATTGTGCGGCAAAGCCGCCCAACCAGTCATTCCCGTAACGGGGCGGCTTGGAAGCAAATGCGAGCAATTACGGATAGTTGTATGTTGGAAAACCATTTGTCATTCAATTCATTATTCATATATACTAGTAATATTCCTACATGTTTCTTTTTCGCGATTATGCATAATAAAGTAATACTACTTATTGCCTTAGCGTAGATGAGCCGATGTTTGCTCACGTTTTTTCTTGCCAGATGTGTTCTTTCGGCAACCAGGCGAAATCTATTTTGAATGACTGCCAACACCGCTCGTTACGAGCGTGCCGACCGGTCGAAGACCGGATACGGAGTTTGCCGATGACGGAAACAAGCGGCGTCTGAGCGAAGCGAATTTGCCGCGCCGTCATTGGCAAACGCAGTAAGGCTAAGTCCGTTTTGGGCGGCGACTTCTTTCTTTTTGTCATCTTTTTCTTTCTGGTCGCACAGAAAGAAAAAGTGAATAGCCGATGTAAACGGCAAGTTTACAAGAAAAAATGGGTAAAAGGGATATATTTCCCTAGAATATGGGTCTTCTTTTTCAGCGGCACGAAAAAGAATGAATAACAGAGGGTGTCGGGATACGTCCCGGTATTCTGTCCGCGCAGAAAGAAAAAAGTGAATAGCTGATGTAAACAGCAAGTTTACAAGAAAAAATGGGTAAAAGGGACATCCCTTAGTCTGCAACTTGTTTCCATGGCATAAAAAAAATAGAAAAAGTTTTTATAGTATACTATGAAAACTTTTAGATAAGTAACTTTTTTATAGTATGATATAAAAAGTATTGAAAAATGATGAGAAAACAGTCGCTTGGGAGTGAAATCCGGAGCGGCTGTTTTTGTTTTTTTGGAAGACATGTGGGTTTTGCGTAAAGAAAAGCATGTGTTGTATGGGCGTATCGTAGCTTGCGAAAGCGTTGAGAAATCTACAATCCGTTCATCACAAAAAAACATCAGTTTTACCCTGTTCAGCAGGTGGATTTTAGTATATTATAAGGAATAGTGTTTTCTGTTGCATGGATTGTTTCAGCCATGTATAGCCTATGAGAGAACACGGTTTTTTGCATGTCCATCACAGTATGGAATCATGAGCTGAGAATGGAGTTCCCTATGAAAAGCAAGATTAGGAATATCTGTATAAAAAATAAAAAACTCTATACGATTATTGGGGTAGCATCCTGTATCATTGCGGTGGCTTTGGGCATTCAGCTGATTATACTCAATACGATCAACAATCGGAATTTTGATAATACGTCCTTGCTTTTGTTAGATCGCGTGATGAATGTAATAGAAAACAACGAACTGAACGAAAAAGCGTTGATTGATTCTTTAAAAGAAGACTATATCGTCCGGGCCAAAACGGTTGCCTATATCATTGACGCCAAACCGGAAGCAGAGCATAATGTGGAGGAACTCAATAAAATTGCCTCGTTGGTATCGGTGGATGAAATTCATTTGCTCAATAAAAAAGGCGTTATTTACAGCGGCACGACTCCCAAGTACTGGGGCTATAGTTTTAGCTCCGGCGAGCAGATAGGCTTTTTCAAACCGATGCTAAAAGATAAATCGCTGACTCTTTGCCAAGACGTCACGCCCAATACATCCGAAAAGAAAAAAATGATGTATGCCATGACCTGGGACGAAACGGGGACACGCTTGGTAGAAGTGGGCATTGCGCCGGTCCGCTTGCTCAATGAACTGAAGCAAAACGAAGTTTCGGAAGTAGTCAGCCGTATGCCTGTCTATGAGGGCATGCAGATTTTTGTGGCCAATCGAGACACGGGAGAAATATATGGGGCTACGGACAAAGAAAAAATCGGAAAGAAACTAGATGATATCGGTATTATCCGTAAAAACGACCCCAACGACTTACACAAAGGAACTGCCTATATCGATGGGGAAGCGTACAAGGTTTCCTTCCGCTTTTCCGGCCCCTATACCATTGGGGTGGCTTGGTCGGCAGCGGCTACGGCCAAAAATAATGCCCTGGCGTTGATGGTAGTAGGCGGCTACTTGGCACTGGCAGCACTGATTATTATTTATATGCTGACCAAAATCTTGAAAGCGAGAGAAGAACGAGATAATCAGTTTGATATTCTGCTGTCCATGTCAAAAATTTATCAGAGCATGTATTTGATTCATTTGCAACAAGATACGTATGTAGATTATTCTGCGTATACCAAACTTCCTAAAAAAAGAGTTGCCATGCCGGGCGCCGAATGTTGGCTGTATCGCTTTATGAAGTATCAAACGGCAGACGAAGACAGAGATGTAGTCCAGCGATTTGTAGACTTATCTACGATTGCCAAACGGATTCACCGTAAAAAAATTATTTCCTTGGATTATCTGACAACGGAAAATCGCTGGTTCCGTGCGTCGTTTGTAGTCATAAAACGCCGCTTTTCCGGAGACCTCAGCACACTGCTTTTGACAATCCGTGATATTGACAGTGAAAAACGGAAAGAAGAATCCCTGCTCTATGCCTCTCATACTGATGAACTCACGCAGTGCCGCAATCGGAGAGCCTATTTGGAAGACGTGCAGATGACGCTGGCGTTGCATATGCCTTTTGCCTATGTTTCTATGGATGTCAACGGACTGAAACAGGTCAATGATACGGTCGGCCATGAAGGCGGCGACGAAGAAGGTGAAATTCGCAAAAATTTAGTTGAACAAAACAACATCGATGCGATTATTGGCTTGCCTGCCAACATTTTTTATGGTACGGGTATTCCGACCATCATTATGATCTTACGGCAAAAACGAGAACACACGGACGTATTGATTGTCGATGCTTCCAAAGGCTTTGCCAAAGAAGGAAAAAATAATAAATTGCGTGCGTGTGATATACGTAAAATTGTCGATACTGTAACGCAGCGTGTAGATATACCCAAATACTCCCGCAAAATTAGCAGAGAAGAAATCCGTGCCAATGATTATAACCTCAATATTCCCCGCTATGTCGACTCTTCGGAAGAGACAGAACATTGGGATATGCATGCCTTGCTGTTTGGCGGTATTCCGGAAGTAGAATTAGAAGCCTTCCATGACTATTGGACGATTTTTCCCAGCTTGAAACGGGAACTTTTTACGACAGATGGCATGTATGCTCAAATCAAAACAGAAGATATGAAACAATGTATTGCTGAAAATACAGATGTAAAACTGTTTTTGCAGCAATACCAAACAGCCTTTGCCGATTTTAAAGATACGCTGACTCAAACACTAATAGATAACGCTGAAACATTGTCTATCGTCAAGACAGAAGATACGCTGACAGAAGATGTATTTCGGCGATTTGCAGATATACCCCTCGTAGATGCCTATGAAGCGTATGAAATTTTTAAAGCCAAATATGATGAAATTGCTGGCGATTTAGAAATTATTCAGCAAGAAACGATGAAAGCGGTGAATATAGTAGATCCTGTCATGGTTGTCAAAAAGAAAAATGGCAGAGACATAGAAGTCCAAGATGGCTGGAAGGGACGGATTTTGCCTTTTGAATTGGTACAACAATACTTGCTTTCTAAAGACGTACAACAACTAGAAGACAAACAAGATAGACTGCAGGAAATTCCTTCATTATATGAAACGATATTAGAAGAATTAAGTGAAGATGATAAGGAATTGATTACCGATGCATTGAATGATACCAATGATGCATTTGTTCTTAAAAATGTAGCTGCTGTGATAAAACAGCTGAAACACGATGATGCCGTAGAATATAGCAAGCTTATTGCGCAGCTTCAAAACGTCGATACGCTGAACAAAGAAGAAAAAGCCCTCAAAAAATCAGTAAAAGCCGATGAAATCGCCTTACATCTCCGGACAAAAGAACTCATCGAAACGATGCCCTATGACCAAGCCCATGCCTTATTGCAGAAAAAATGGATAGACCCCATGTATGAAGACATTATTTCATTGTCGCAGCAAGTTATGGATACCTTGGAAAAAAATATACGAGCCTTGGCAAAGAAATATGAACATACCTATGGAGAGATTGAAGAAGAAATTACCAAAACAGAAGCCGATCTAGCCGACATGCTTTCGGACTTGACAGGCTCTGAAACAGATATGGAAGGTATCCGAGAATTTCAACGCCTCTTGGGGGTGAAATCGCATGAAAAATAAGAAAACACCGGCCATTCGTTTCAAAGGATTCACCGATGATTGGGAACAGCGTAAGCTGTCCGATATAGCTGATGTAAGGGATGGTACGCATGATTCTCCTCAATATGTTGACGAAGGTTATCCTTTTATTACTTCTAAAAATGTTTCAAATGGATATATTACTTATGATGATATCCACTATATTTCAGAAAAGGATTTCAACGAAATCAATAAACGCTCAAAAGTTAATGCTCATGATATTCTCATGGGGATGATTGGAACTATTGGGAATCTTGCTTTAATACGGGAAAAAACAAATTTTGCTATTAAAAATGTTGCTTTAATAAAGTATACAGGCTGTGTAAACTACAACTTTTTGTATCAAGCCTTGCAATCACTATAATGGGCCCCTTGTCAAGACCACTTGTTAAAATCTTAAGCGTGCCCCCCGA
>SAMEA104315421__coassemble_1090_pt1 | contig 16967 bp, 15 predicted proteins | sample SAMEA104315421__metabat2_high_PE_001 | metagenome-assembled genome bin SAMEA104315421 (sample SAMEA104315421) | gut metagenome | biome: Monkey gut; feature: monkey-associated habitat; material: faeces | place: China | collected 2013
CTCGTCTTGACGGCTAACGGATTATTACGGTTATTGCCGCCGCTGAACATTCCTTGGGATGTGCTCAAAAAAGGCATTGCTATTGTTAAAGACGTTATTGACGCGGAATAATTGCATTGTGTATATCTAAAAAATACCAGCCATGGAGTTATATGCCATGACTGGTATTTTTGATTATGTATGTGAAAGAAAACGATAGTAACAAGCGAAAATAAGCAGCGGCCGTTTAGTGTGAAGACGATGCTTGCGTATCAGCAGAAGACGTATGATGCTGCTGCCGCAGCTGGACCGCGATAATGCTGCCAATAATCAAAGCCCCGCCGACGAGCTGGGCCGTACCCAGCGTTTCTGCCAAAATAGACCAGCCGAGAAATGCGGCAATCAAGGGGTTCATTGCTGTAAAAAGGCCTGCTTTTTCGGCAGACGTATATTTTTGGGCAATGGGTTGTAAGGTAAAGCCAAAGACCGAGCAAATCAAGACCAGGGCTAAAATGACTTCCCATTCGATAGGCTGCGTCGGCAGTGCCAGGGTGCCATGGAATAAGGAGCCGCCTAAGCTGAATAGACCGATAAAGCCCATTTGAAAAATCCCGATAAGGACCGGGTCGAGCTTGCGGGCAAATTTACTGGTCAGCAAAATCCAAACAGCATAAAATACCGAGCCTGTCAGGCAAATCGCTGCGCCAATAGAAAACGATGGTACCGTGCCGTGCATCGTCAGTAAAAAGATGCCGCAAATAATTGTCAGGGCAGCCAAGATGACGACTTTATCAGGCAGGCGGCGAAAGAGAAGGGCTTCCAGACAAAGTACCCAGAGAACGGCTGTGTTTTCCAAAAAAGCAGCCATTGACGAATCAATCGTCTGCAGGCTGATGGTTTCACAGGTCATGCAGGCAAAGAGTACAAACCCCAATAAGCCGCTGGCAATCCACGTTTCTTTCGTCATTGCCGACAAGCGTTTATAAAAAAGAAGACAGAGAATGCCAAAGGCCAACGTAAAGCGAATGCCCAGGAGATTCCAAGGCTCCAGCGTGGCCAGCCCTATTTTGGCAAATAAATACGAACTGCTGCGCGCGGCAATTCCCAATAAAAGCAGCACATCTGCTTGTTTTTCTGTCATAGTCAGGACTCCTTACGATTTTTATTTTCTCTATACTATGATAAAATAAAAATAGCTTTGACAGAATAGATACTTTTTTCATGCCGTTGTGAGCAACAGGCAAAACAAGGAGCAGATATGGAAACAGAAAAATGCCGCGTCCTGCTGGCAGTCATTCGGGAAGGAAGCTTTTCTGCAGCTGCCAAGCGATTGGGATATACGCCGTCAGGCATCATGCGGGCAGTAAATGCCTTGGAGAAAGAAATCGGCTTTCCTATCGTTGCGAGAAATCCCAAAGGAATTGTCGTTACCAAAGACGGCGAACGCATGCTGCCGTCCATTCGCGAATTTGTCCGCGTAGAAGAACAAATCCATCAGACCAGCGCGCAGATTTGCGGTCTGGATGTCGGCGATGTATCTGTCGGTACGTATTTCAGCGTAGCGGCAAACTGGCTGCCGCCGATTATTGGTGCTTTTCAAAAAGACTATCCCAAGATACACGTCGCACTGGAAGAATGTGCCAATCGGGAAATGTACCGCGGCTTGGAAGAACGGCGTTTTGACTGCTGTATTACGACGCCCCGTCCGTTTCACGGCGACTGGCTGCCCCTGCGGCGAGATGAAATGATGGTCTGGCTGCCGGCACACCATCCCCTAGTTAAAGAACGGGCCTATCCCATACAGCGGCTGGCAGAAGAAAATTTTATTCAGCCTCTGCCCGGCCATGATACGGATGTAGAAAAACTGCTGCAAAAAGAACAAATTCATTGCCAGGAACGCTTTTCTTCTGTCGATAATTATACGACGTACCGCTTGGTTGAAGCCGGATTGGGCGTCAGTATCAACAATAAACTGATGACGGCATCTTGGCATGGCAGCGTAGCGGTCCTGCCGATGGATCCGCCGCATTACATTGAGCTGGGCATTGCCGTGCCTTCTTTGGCTCATGCGTCACCGGCAGTGCGTAAATTTATTGCCTATGTACAGGCAGGCATACAGTAACGTTAAGACACCCTCTGCAGCAAAATTAAAATGTTTGAAAAAAGAGCTCGTCGTATGTTAGAAAACAGTTCATACGACGGGCTCTATATAGTTTCTTACTGTACGAGTGCTTGGAAATCGGCATTGCTGCGTATTTTATCAAAATGCGACTGCGTGCGTGCCGCTTCTTTGACATTTTGCGGGTCCAGAGCTATGGCTTTTTTCAAATACGCGATGGCTTCTTTGGCTTGGCCTTGGTCGCCGTAAATCGTCGCGATGCCGTAGTAGCTCCACGTATTGTCCGGTTCTGCGTCGATTACCTTCTGAAAATATTGGATAGCGATGTTGTACTGCCCATTGATTTTGCTGGCTAATGCCAAATCGTAAAACGTTGGCACGTAATCGGGATACAGCGACAAGGCTTTTTGGATATACGCGATACCGGAAGAAATATCGGCTTTGTTTCCCGTCGCATTGCCGCGCATGGCCATGGCAATGCCTTTGCCGGAATAGGCTTTGTAGTTGTTGTGGTCCGCGTCGATGGCTTTGTCATAGAAGGCAATGGCTTGGTCGTATTCAAATTGCTGGTATGCTTTCAGTCCTTCAGCGCTCAGCGATTCAGAATCCGGCTGAATGGCAGGCGGCTGTGCTTTTTGGGTTTGGCTGGCTAGTGGTTGTGATGCAGAATCAGATGAAGTCAATGTGCATCCTGTCATTTGTACTGCTAGCATGATACTAAATACACAAAGCAGTAATGAGTTCTTTTTCATAGTAACGCTCCTTATTCGTTGTTTTTTCCTTATTATACCAAAATATGATATAATCAGGGCAAATATTGAAAAAGAGGAGGATTACATGATAAAAAAATGGGATATACTATTGCTTCTGGCTTTGCTTATCCTATCGTGCATACCAGAGGGAATAGCCTTTTTGAGCGGTGTAGATGTATTGCAGGGTGGAACTGTAGCTGTTATTCAAGTGCACGGCAGCATATATAAAGAAATCCCTTTATCGGAACATCAAGGAACAGATACATTTACGATTTATACAGATGAAGGATATAATACAGTGGTTGTAAAAGATCAGACGATTGGCATTGTTGATGCAGATTGTCCCGATAAAATTTGTATCAAAGAAGGATTTATTAGCAACCCTGGAGAAACGGCGGTTTGCCTGCCTCATAAGGTAATGATTGAAATCCGGTCGACAGCAACAGAAGAACCGGATATTATTCCGGCCCATTAGAGGTGACATGATGAACAAAACCTTTCGCATTGTTATATTGAGCTTATTTGTAGCCCAGTCACTGGTGCTGTATGTTGTAGAAGGCATGCTGCCTGTACCGTTTATTGCGCCGGGAGCCAAACTGGGATTGGCCAACTTGATTACAGTCATTGCCCTGTATGCTTTGCCGCACAAGAAAGACGTGTGTCTGATTCTGCTGCTGCGGATTGTCTTGGCGACGGCCTTTGGCGGCGGTATGAATGCATTCTTTTACAGTGTGGCTGGGGCAGTATTGAGTTTGGGCGCCATGATGCTGCTCAAACAAACTGGAAAATTCAGTTTGCTGGGTGTCAGCGCGGCCGGCAGTGTTTTTCATAATTTGGGGCAGGTCATTGTTGCCTCTGCAATCGTTGAAAATATCAAAATTATGCTGTATCTTCCTGTGCTAACAGTCGCGGGCATGGGAACGGGCATTTTGATTGGCGTGACGGCGTGGGTGACGTTGCGGCATCTGCAAAAACTGCCTGTCTATAAACGCATGCAGCATATATGACAGACAGTATCCGAGCAGCTTGGTGTTTTTTTACAGTAAAATTGACAGCGGAGATAATTAAAAATATAATATAATTATTGTACATAGTTTTATGTATATTAAAAAATGATTACGTTTTATATTTATTATGTAAGGAAGTGCAATGTATGTTTTTTCGTTACAAATCGCATATAGCAACATGTTTGATGGCGGCTGCATTTACCGCTGTATCTATCGTATCTATGGCAGTGCAGGCGGCAGCTCCGGCAACGGGCGCAGAGGCAGCCTGCATGATTGATGTCAATACGGGCAGGATTTTGTATCAGCATAATCCTACCAAATGGATGCATCCGGCAAGCACGACCAAAATCGTAACGCTCATTACTGCGTTGGATCAATGCAGTGATAAGCTGGATCAACCATTGAAAATTTCTTCGTATGCTGCGAATATAGAACCTTCTTCGCTGGGCATCGCACCGGGGGATGCGTTGACTGTACGGGAAGCACTGCGGGGCATGATGGTAGTATCCGGCAATGATGCTGCCGTAGCCGTAGCAGAAACCTTAGGAGGCTCTGTGGCAGGATATGCGGCAATGATGAATGCAGAAGCGCAAAAAATGGGGGCAGCGCACACGCATTTTGTCAATCCCAATGGACTGACAGCACCTAAGCATTATACAACAGCTGTAGACATGGCAAAAATGGCCGCATACGGTATGAAGAATTTTCCTGAATTTCGCTATATTGTAAGCTTAAAAGCTTATGATGTAAAATATTTAGACGGTCGTACGCCTAAACACGTCACGACGACAAACCATTTTCTGAAAAGCAATTATCAAGGGGCCAATGGCATAAAAACAGGATTTACAAATGCGGCCGGGGACTGTTTAGTAGCTTCGGCAACTCGAAACGGCCAAACCTTGGCTGTTGTCCTGTTCAATGACGATGACCGCTGGGAAGATGCACCTGCTATTTTGGATTATGGATTTCGCCGGCTGCAGATAGGCAAGTAAACGCGTTTAAACAAAAAAACTCTGAGGGGTGAGTCATATGGCGCATATTTTAGTGATTGAAGATGACAGCATGCTTGCTGCATTGGAAAAGGACTTTCTGGAAGCAAATGGATTTGCCGTTATGGTGGCAGCAACAGGAAAAGAAGGGCTGAAACTGTTTGATGGGGGATGTGTGGATGCCGTGCTGCTGGATGTTCATTTGCCGGATACGGACGGCTATCTTCTTTGTCAAAAACTGCGCAATGCAAGCAACGTACCGATTCTCTTTACGACGGCGCGGGGCAGTGATGAAGCGGTAATGAAAGGGTTTTCCGCGGGGGCAGATGATTATATCATTAAACCGTTTAATCCATCTATTATGCTGGCAAGATTAAAAGCCCATTTAGAAATGCATCAGCGGCTGTTAGGGGTACAGCAGCAGGAAGTGGATGAAAGCAAGCCTGACATTCAAACGGGGGATTTGCGTATCTTTATTAAAAGACATCAAGTCTTTCGCGGACAAAAAGAAATTATACTGACCATCAAAGAATTTAATCTTCTGGCATTTTTGGCACGGCATCCGAATCAAGTCTTTTCTAAAAAATATCTTTTTGAAATGATTTGGCATTTGGATGCGTTTGGCGAGCTGGCAACCGTTACGGTTCATGTAAACCGGCTGCGTGACAAACTCAATCGTGTCAAGCCGCCTTTCACGGCCATTGAAACGGTATGGGGAAATGGCTACCGATTTCGGGCAGAAGAAGGATGACAACAATATAAACAAAAAAGCGATGCTGCGGACAGCATCGCTTTTTTTGTGTCAACATATATAGATATGTTTTTTTTTCTTCAAGTTTAAAATAACAAACGCATTAATATTCTGTATCGTCCAATAAGCTTGTCTTGCCAAAGCGGGTGACCAAATCTTTTCGCTGCATTTTCCATGACGGCGAGGCAAGACTGTAAGACGGGTCGTAATTGGGCGATTCCATATTTAAAATGCCGCAGATAAATTCGTATTCCAAGTCATTGGTAAAGTAATTGTTTTGGTGCGCTTTGACAGTTGCTGCGATTTGAGGATTGCGCCGCTGGTATTCTTTGGACAAGTAGCAGAACATAGGAATGCGAAGTACTTTGAAGCTGGCACTGTCAGGCTGGCGTCCTACGTCAGGATCGCTGCCGTGGTCGGAAAAGTAAACCATCGCATCCAGACCGAGGTTTTGCTGCGCATAGTCAAAAATCTGGGACAATACCCAGTCTGTATATAAGACCGTATTGTCAAAGTCGGCTTGTTCGTTTATTTTGCCGTCATTGAAATGCTGGAATTCTGCCGGATACCGGTTGCGGTATTCGATGTGGCTTCCCATGATATGAAGGACGACAAAATTCTTTTCATTCGGATCTACGCGCTGTAAAAACTGCAGCAGTGCGCCGTCCAGCGTAGATTCTTTCAGGTCACGGTCAACCCATTCAGAAACATCGGCTGTCTTGGCGACCAACGTAATCGGTGTATCTGCTACGCCGACAGAGCCTTGGTTGCTGAACCAATATGTCTTATAGCCGGCTTTTTTAGCCATATCAATAATAGAAATGGATTGGTTAAATTCTTTATTATTGTAAAAATTGGATTCAGTCAAGGCATGTTCCAATACCGGAACGGTGTACCATACACAGCTGTATGCGTTGGTAAACAAGGTAAAGTTTGGATCTTGCTTTTTGGCTGTAAGCCAAGGCGTATTGGGAACATGGTCGGGATTGTAGGCATTCATCAACGTGCGGGTTTCTGACTCGCCGATGACGACGATTACCGTATTCGGATAGGATGCCGGATTTAACTGCACAGCCTGCAGGGCGGCGAATTTGCTGTCATGATTTTCAGCATACAGGGACGCCCGCTTCATATAGTCGTGTGTATCTAAAAACGTGCGAATCGGGAATGCTTCCGGCAAGATTTCTTCTTGTAAAGCCCCGATAGAAGGAAGCATAATAAAGAGAGAAATAATAGGAATAATTTTGCGGTATAATTTTGTCTTGGGAAGATGCGGCTGTTTATAATTAGCCCAAAACAGGCCGCCTATAATAAGGGCTAATACAATGACAATGCCGATGACACGCAGCACGCCGAGTGAGTGGAAATATTCCAGCGTTTCTGCCGGTCCGGTCTGAAAAATAAGCAGCGCGCCGGATGTCGTAATGCAGGAGTTGTATAATGCAAAATATACCCACTGCAGGGCGATGATGAAAAAGGAAGCAAACTGCAGGACGGTCATAAGGATGGCTGCCAGTTTGCGATGGATATATTGATTGGCTGCCATGTTGATGCAGAAGAGAATCGCGAAGAGGTACAACCCAACATATATATCATATATATTATTTAGATAGATGGTGTTTTTGGTGATTAAAGTATTATAACTAAGGAGCGGCCCAGTGATAATCCAGCCCAAACCAATGATTGCTGTCGGAATGATAGAAGCAATCGACAAATAGTTCCAGTATAGTGCCAGAGAAACAACGACGGCAGCCACGGCAGGAATCAGACCTAAGGTCATATCTTCAATATTATCAGGTCCCAGACCTAAGGAGATATTAAATTCCCACTGCACGCACAGCGCGTAAATGACTGCAAAAATACATAACAGATAAAAAAATGTATGCCCGGCTTTTGCCCAGGAAAACGGTGGCTTGCCCGGCAGCATGGAAGACCCTTTCGGCTTGTTGAAAACGGAGTTAGACATGGAAGTGTCACCTTTCTGTAAATAATGTAAATACTGTGTAAAGCGAAAATACCACATGTATTATACATCAAATCATATATAATACCTAGTATGCAGTGCAGACTTTTTTGAAATTTCCTCAAAAAATTTAGAAAAAATGTAAAAAAGTACTTGCAAAAGGGGTAACTCTATGATAGAATATTTTTTGTCGGAACGAGAGGTTCCGAAATGAAGGAATATGAATGGCCTCGTGGTGTAGCGGTTTAACATGTCGCCCTGTCACGGCGAAGATCGTCGGTTCAAATCCGATCGAGGTCGCCATATTTGCTCAGGTAGCTCAGTCGGTAGAGCAGGGGACTGAAAATCCCCGTGTCGGCGGTTCAATTCCGTCCCTGAGCACCAACAACTATATATGCGGTCGTGGCGGAATGGCAGACGCGCTACTTTGAGGGGGTAGTGAACGAAAGTTCATATGGGTTCAAGTCCCATCGACCGCACCAACAAGACGAGCTGAATCTCATGAATGCATGAGGTTCTTTTTTTATACGCAGTGCAGAACGCATTCATTTGTACACGGTTGACATATATGGCGGGACTGTCATATAGTACTTTTTGCTGTCATATACCGTGCCCTTTTTTGAAAGTTTTTAGTTTTTTGTTTGAAGTTTGAAGAAAATGAAAAGTGATGCTACAAACTATAAACTGAAAACTCCATAAAACGCAAACAAACCGCCCAATCTAGCGACCAACTATGACGGCGGTTTATTTTGCTTATTATATTTGGGACACTAGGATCGTTTATCGTTGCAGTGTCTTTTTCTATATTCATTATAGCCTGTTGCCCTGTGCAACGTCAAGTGGTTTCTCGTGTGTCTTATATATCATGCCTTTTTGTTCAAAGTGGTTAGTTTTTTGTTTGAAGAAAATGAAAAGTAATGCTACAAACTATATACTACAAACTTATAACTTTACCTTACATCGTTTGGCAGTCTGTTTTGGAGGCCATATTTCAGGATAAAAGCACAGACGACATGAAATATCTCTAATACTTAAAAAAAATTATAAAAATCTCTTGACGAAACGATAAATTGTGATATAATCTTTCTTGTGCCAAGGAGTTAGAGAAAACAACAGAGCACAAGACATGCCGGAGTGGCGGAATGGCAGACGCACCTGACTCAAAATCAGGCGGGTAACACCGTGGGGGTTCAAGTCCCTTCTCCGGCACCACAAAAGAGTATTTCGAACATTCGAAATACTCTTTTTTTCTTTTTATTTGTAAATAGGTATGGTATAATAAGATACCATACAACGTTTACAAGGGAGTGAATTTTAACATGGAAGAAATCTTTGCTAGACACAGTGTAAGAAAATTTTTGCCTACCGTTGTGGAAGATGAAAAAATAGAAAAATTATTGCGTGCGGCTATGGCAGCCCCCTCCGCAGGGAATCAGCAGCCATGGGAATTTTATGTTGTCCGTGACAAACGCATCATTCAGGATTTGGCTCACTGCAGCCCCTATGCAGGCTGTGCAGCTAATGCGCCGGCAGCTATCGTCGTTTGCAGCCGTGATACCAATCAGCGTTTTCCGGCTTTTGTGCCGCTGGATTTGAGCGCAGCGGTTGAAAATATTTTATTAGAAGCTGTACATTTAGATTTAGGTGCTGTATGGCTGGGCGTTTCTCCGTATAAAGCCAGAGAAATTATCGTTCGCCGTGCTTTAGGCATTCCGGAAGGCTTGACAGCGTTTGCTATCGTTTCTTTTGGATATCCTAAAGAAACAGTCTGTGACGAACGGATTAAAGAAGACCGTTATGATGCATCCCGCGTGCACTATCTCTAAGCCATGTATTGGGCTTAACTACACAGTAACAACTCATGAGCAGGTACTTGACTTATCAAGTGCCTGCTTTTGCCGTAATAGGAGGGTTTGAGCCATGTTCAACTTAGGAATGGGTGAAATAATAGTTATTTTTATTGTTGCGCTGTTTGTTTTTGGACCGGGAAAACTGCCGGAAGTAAGCCGGGCGTTGGGCAAAAGCATACGGGAATTCCGCAAGGCTATGAATACCGTAGTGGAAGCGGCAGAAGAACCGGAAGAAAAAGGAGATACCCATGGAAAAGGACACCAATAATGAAGCACGCCGACAAGCCATAGAAGAAGGCGAAATGCCTATTAGCGGTCATTTGCAGGAATTTCGCAAACGGTTGATTATATGTTTGGCAGCTGTGGCTGCAGCGAGTGTCATTGCTTACCAATTTGTCGATAATATTATTGCAATGATTTCTGCGCCGGCAGGCAAACTATATTTTCTCAATCCGACGGAAGTATTCTTTTCGTATTTGGAAATAGCCGTCTGCACCGGCGCGTTGGTGACGCTTCCGATTCTTTGCTATGAAATCTGGCAGTTTGTACGTCCGGCCTTGGCGCCGACAGAACGCCATGCCGTCTTGTGGTTGGTGCCGTTTGCCGTTCTGTTGTTTTATGCAGGATTGGCCTTTTCTTTTTTCTTGGTACTGCCGGCTGCCGTACAATTTTTTATGGGATTTTCGACAGATACCCTGCAGCCTATGTTTTCCCTTAGCTCCTATTTATCCTTTTTTATTGCTTTTATGCTGCCCTTTGGCGTCGTTTTTGAACTGCCGCTGATTCTTTTCTTTTTAGGAAAAATTGGCATTGTATCCTCGTCTTTTCTAAAACGGAAACGGCGGATTCTAATCGTGCTGGCTTTTGTTTTTGCCGGCGTCATTTCACCGACGACGGATGTTTTTACACAGACGATGATTGCCGTGCCGATGATTGTCTTGTATGAAGTTAGCATTTATTTAGTACAATATGTACTTCGGAAATAATTGCATATAAACGTAAACAGCCTGTCATTTCTGCGTGACAGGCTGTTTTTTGCATAGATACCAATGATTTAATACGATTCATATCGTGTATACAGTATTTATAGGCAAGAAAAAGGCGGTTTCCCTTGTAATGTTTTGCCATTTTGTTATAATTAAACAGACAATGAAAAAGATTAGGAAATAATATATCAGTCATTGGTATGTATTGCAAAATTAGTACGCAGGAGGGTATTTTCATGAAAAAGATTCGTTCGGTTTTAGTTGCCAACCGCGGAGAAATTGCTATTCGTGTATTCCGTGCATGTAACGAACTGGGAATTCGCACAGTAGCTATTTACTCTAAAGAAGATTCACTTTCACTGCACCGTTTCCGTGCAGATGAATCCTATTTGGTTGGGGAAGGTAAAAAACCGGTTGATGCATATTTAGATATTGAAGATATTATCCGGATTGCCCATGAACACGACGTCGATGCTATCCATCCGGGCTACGGTTTCTTGTCCGAAAATGCAGATCTGGCAAAACGCTGTGAAGAAGAAGGTATCATTTTTATCGGCCCGAAAGTAGAACATCTGATTATGTTCGGCGATAAAATCAATGCTCGTATCCAGGCTAAAAAAGCTGGTATTCAATATATTCCAGGCAGTGACGGCCCGGTCATGAATTATCAGGAAGTCGAAAAATTCGCCAAAGAAGTCGGCTTTCCTATCATGCTCAAAGCAGTCAACGGCGGCGGCGGCCGCGGCATGCGTATGGTCAACCGCATGGTCGATTTGCGCGATGCCTATGACCGTGCCAAATCCGAAGCCAAATTAGCATTTGGCAGCGATGAAATTTATTTGGAAAAATGCATTGTCAACCCGAAACACGTTGAAGTACAGGTCATGGGGGATGAACACGGCAATGTCATTCATTTATACGAACGCGACTGTTCCGTACAGCGCCGTCATCAGAAAGTCGTAGAAATTGCCCCGGCATTTGCTTTGCCGCAGCAGCTTCGTGAAGATATGTGCAATGCAGCCATCAAGCTCATGAAAAATGTCAAATACGTCAACGCCGGCACGGTTGAATTCTTGGTTACGCCGGACGGCCAGTTCTACTTTATCGAAGTCAACCCGCGTGTACAGGTTGAACATACTGTAACAGAAATGATTACCGGCATCGATATTGTACAGACGCAGATTAAAGTTGCCGAAGGCTATGCATTGGACAGCGACGAAATCGGCATCAAATCGCAGAAAGACGTTCGCTGCCTGGGAAACGCCATTCAGTGCCGTATTACGACAGAAGATCCGATGAACAACTTTATGCCGGATTCCGGTAAAATCATGGTATACCGCAGCGGCGGCGGCTTCGGCATTCGTCTTGACAGCGGCAATGCCTATACGGGCGCGATTATTACACCGTATTATGATTCCCTGCTGGTCAAAGCTACGGCATACTCGCTGACGCACAAAGGTGCCGTACAGAAAATGCTGCGTGTCTTGAAAGAATTCCGTATCCGCGGCGTCAAGACCAACATCGGTTTCTTGATTAACGTATTGAAAGCACCGTCCTTTATCGACGGCTCGTACAACGTCAACTTCATTGACGACCATCCGGAACTGTTCAATCTGCCTGTCGTACAAGACCGCGGCACCAAACTGTTGAAATACATTGGCGATACGACGATCAACGGCTATGCAGGCGCAGGCCATCAGGACAAACCGGCATTTGATCCGCTGGAACTGCCAAAACCGGTAGAAGGCGCATATCCTGACGGCACCAAACAGATTTTTGATTCCATGGGTGCTGAAAAATTCTCCCAATGGATTTTAGATCAGAAAAAAGTACTCTTTACAGATACGACCATGCGTGATGCCCATCAATCCTTGATGGCTACCCGTGTGCGTTCGATTGATATGCTCCGCGTGCTGGAAACGGCATCCAAAAAACTGCCGAACTTCTTCTCCTATGAATGCTGGGGCGGCGCAACTTTCGACGTAGCTTATCGTTTCTTGGATGAAGATCCCTGGGAACGGCTCCGCCAGATGCGCAAAAAAGCACCGAATATTCTCCTGCAGATGCTGATTCGCGGTGCAAACGCCGTAGGCTATACGAGCTATCCGGACAACGTTGTGAAAAACTTTGTCGAATTGTCTGCTAAAAACGGCATCGACGTATTCCGTATTTTTGACAGCCTCAACAGCCTCGACAACATGTATGAAACGATTCAGGCTGTTCGCGGTACTGGCAAGATTGCCGAAGTAGCGCTCTGCTATACTGGCGATATCTTGGATAAAAACCGCAAAAAATATGACCTCAATTACTATGTCAATATGGCAAAAGAATTGGAAAAAGCAGGTGCCAACATCTTAGCAATCAAAGATATGGCTGGTCTTTTAAAACCGGAAGCAGCATATCAGCTCGTTTCAGCATTAAAAGACGCTGTTGACCTGCCGATTCATCTCCATACACACGATGGCTCCGGCAATGCCGTAGCTACATTGAGCCGTGCTATTGATGCTGGTGTCGACATCGTCGATGTCGCATACTCTGCCTTTGCAGGCGGCACAAGCCAGCCGAGCATGAGTACGCTGTACTATGCATTGAGCGGCAAAGACCGTCAGCCGGACCTCAATGTTGATGCGATGGAAGAAATGTCCCGTTACTGGGCAACGGTTCGTCCGTACTATAAAGGCGTAGACAAAGCAGAACCGTATCCGAATACAGAAGTATATCAGCACGAAATGCCTGGCGGACAGTTCTCCAACCTCCGTCAGCAGGCAAAAGCCGTCGGCCTTGGCGAACGCTGGAACGAAGTCAAAAAGATGTATCATCAAGTCAACATGATGTTTGGCGATATTATCAAAGTAACGCCGTCTTCCAAAGTCGTTGGGGATATGACCTTGTACATGGTACAAAACAACCTCACAGAAAAAGATATTTACGAAAAAGGCGACATCCTCGACTTCCCGCAGTCCGTTGTCGAATTCTTCGAAGGCCGTTTGGGCATTCCATACCAGGGCTTCCCGGAAAAATTACAGAAGATTATTTTGAAAGGGAAGAAACCGCTCACAGAACGTCCGGGCAAATCCTTGGCACCGGTAGACTTTGAAGCTGTACGCAAAAAATTGTCTGACGCAGGATACAAGCACGAAGATGAAGATGTCAATGCATACTGCCAGTATCCGAAAGTATTCAAAGACTACAACGAACGGGCTAAACAGTATGGCGATGTCAGCGTCTTGGATACACCGACATTCTTCTTTGGCATGAAGCAGAATGAAGAAGTCCACGTTGAAATTGAAGAAGGGAAAGACCTCATCATTACGTTGATTAACATCAGCGATCCGGATGAAAGCGGCATGCGCACCATTACCTTCCTGTTCAACGGCGTAGAACGTGAAATCCAGGTACAGGACAAGAGCGTAGACATGAAGACTGTAACACGCCGCAAAGCAGACCCGACTAAAGTCGGCGATATTGCAGCTACGTTGTCCGGTTCTGTCGTCAAAGTCATCGTATCGCAGGGACAGAAAGTCAAAAAAGGTGACGACCTCGTCGTAACCGAAGCTATGAAGATGGAAACGACTATTACCTCGCCAATTGACGGTACAGTCGGCGAAATCTATGTTACCAAAGGACAAGCCATCATCAGCGGTGACTGCCTCTTGGAAGTAAAAGAATAATCTGCATACACCTGTCATAGACAGTACAACATATCCGGCACCATTAGTGTAATTGCTAATGGTGCCGGATTTTTTGATATGTTTTGTATGAACAATGATTGCTATTCTTCAAACTACCAACTAAAAACTAAAAACTTTTTCAACCGGTCGGCACGCTCGTAATGGCTGGTAAACGTGCCGTTTACATCCGCTATATACTTTTTCTTTCTGTGCGACCAGAAAGAAAAAGTACCAAAAATAAGCAGTGAGCCGAAATTTTTAATTTCGTGCGAATCGCTTATGCAGAGCTAAAGAAGTCGCCGCCCAAAACGGACTTAGCCTTACTGCGTTTGCCAATGACGGCGCGGCAAATTCGCTTCGCTCAGACGCCGCTTGTTTCCGTCATCGGCAAACTCCGTATCCGGTCTTCGACCGGTCGGCACGCTCGTAACGGGCGGTGTTGACAGTCATGTAATATAGATTTCGCTTGGTTGTCGGCAAAATACATTGGGGCTCTAAAATGGTATCGAAAACAGGCAAATATATTTTAAAAATTTGCCTGTCGTGTTAGTACAATCGTTTTTATAATCTCGATTCAAGTAAAAATGTATGCTATAATGAGATGGTTTTTGTAGTGTAGATTGGCTTAGTTTTTGGGGGAAATGCAGTGAAACGAGTAAAAAAATGGCTGGCAGGGAGTTTGTTCCTTTGCCTGAGTATGATACAAATTTCGGGAACAGCCGCAGCGGACGGGCCGGCTGTGTCGGCGCAGTCGTATATTCTCGTCGAAGCTTCGACTGGGCGCGTGATTTTGGAAAAGGATGCTGATGTCATCAAATATCCTGCCAGCATGACCAAGATGATGACGGCTGTGCTGGCATTGGAACAGCTGCGCCCCGATGGGCAGGTTGCTATTCGGACGGATGCGGCCAATACGGAAGACTGTCCGCTGGGCATTATTAAAGGCGATGTTTTTACGCGTGACGAAATCGTAGGCGGCATGCTCATGGTTTCCGATAATGGAGCGGCCGTAGCTCTAGCTGACAGCATAGACGGTAGCGTGCCTGCCTTTGCCAAGCGCATGAATGCACGGGCGAAGGAATTGGGCATGGAGCATACGCATTTTGACAACCCCAACGGTCTGACTGTGCCGACACATTATTCGACGGCGCGGGACATGATGAAACTGGCGCGTTATGCCATGGAAAATGAAACCTTCCGCAAGATGGTAGCCCGCAAGAATGGTGTCGTCCATTGGACGAATCCTGCTCGAAAGACATTTCGCGTGAACAATACAAATGAACTCTTAGGCTCCTATCCCGGTGCAGTAGGCATCAAAACCGGCTGGACCGGCGAATCCGGCGGCTGTCTGGCTGCAGAAGCCAAGCGAAACGGTGCCGATCTTCTCGTCATCCTCATGGCTTCGCCGACACCGGAAGGTCGGTTTACCGATGCCCGGGCTTTGCTGGATTACGGTTTTTCACAAGTGAAAATGGCAGACGGCCCCAAGGCGGAAGAAACAAAACGCACGGTCTGGGTCAAAGACGGCAAGTCCTGCCGCACGGAAGTCAAAGCCGCCCATGATATCCGCTATCCGCTGATTCACGGCGAAGACGTGTCACATTACAGCATTGCCTATGATGTGCCGCAAGTCATCTCGGCAAAAGATATCAAAAACGGTGTCGCAGGCCATATTATCATCCAGTACGACGGCCAGCCCGTAGGCAGTGTGGACATGAAGACTGACCCTGTCGAACCGGGCTTTTCCGTATCTTCCTGGCTGGTCGGTGCAGCCAGCTGGCTTATGGGATGGTAAAACATAGGCACTGCCGCACGACATGTGACTTTTTTCTCTCATTGGTTGCTCAAGAGGATAGTTCTATGATATGATAAAATATATTTTATCATGTGAATATACTGGCTGATGAGGAATGTATATGAGGATATGGATAGATACCAAAGAACTGCTGCTGTTGTTAGAACAGAAAAAACATGAAATTGGAAATTCATGTATTGGCAATATGGCATATATACTAAGCGGTTTGACCGCCATATACAGCAGTTATGATACAGACAAATGGATTCCTATATGGCTGATAGACCTATTGGGGATTATTCTTATTGGTACAGGTGGGAAAGGAATGTATAAAGTGGTAACCAAGAAAAATTATACACACAAAAAATTGTATGAGGATATTGCTGCTTTGGATAAAACGACACATCCTTTTTCTATTGTCATTATTAAAGACACATATCAGTCCTATGCGAATCGGTTTTTGTTGTATCGAGATACCAAATGGCAATGCAATTTTTTCTTGAATTATCGGACACAGCCCAATGACGCAGAAAACGAACAATTTATAAAACAGCGCCTTTCCAATGAGCTGAAAATTCCCTTGGCAGGCATTACGCTTGTAAAATTGGGAAACGTATTGCAGGAAAAATATGCCGTAAAAGAGGCTCATTCTAAAGTATATGACCATACGTATTACGAAGCCCGTATTGCGCCGGCGGCTTTTCCGGATGCCCTAAAAGAAAAAACATGTACGATAGACGGCAAGACCTATTGCTGGATGACGATGGAGGCAATGCGGCAGGATACAGAAATACGAGAAAAGAATTTGGAAGTTGTCAATCAGGTAGATAGTTTTCTTCCCTGATTTTAATAGAATATATATTAGTTGACGGTGTTGGCCGGTGACTGCGGATACGCAGTCACTGGTCTTTTTTATTTTTTCTGGTAAACTTGCCGTTTACATATGCTACTGTTCATTCTTTTTCGTGCCGCCGAAAAAGAAGCACAATATTCCAAGGGATATATCCCTATGACCCATTTTTTCTTATAAACTTGCCGTTTACATCGGCGTATATACTTTTTCTTTCTGTGCGACCAGAAAGAAAAAGTACCAAAAAGAAAGAAG
>SAMEA104315421__coassemble_1133_pt1 | contig 15855 bp, 14 predicted proteins | sample SAMEA104315421__metabat2_high_PE_001 | metagenome-assembled genome bin SAMEA104315421 (sample SAMEA104315421) | gut metagenome | biome: Monkey gut; feature: monkey-associated habitat; material: faeces | place: China | collected 2013
CCGCCTTTTTCTTGGTTCGTTCTTTTTCGGCGGCACGAAAAAGAATGAACATACGAGTGTGCAGAGACCTATCTCTGCTCATCTAGTTGTACAGAAAGAAAAAGTACATATGCTGATGTAAACAACACATGTACTAAGAAAAAACAAAAAATGGGTGCAGGAAACCGTCCCTGCATACAAAAAAAGTACGCAGCTGCCTACTGCGTACCTTTCCTCTTCACTGCCATGCTATGCAGAAGCAGCTTTTACATTTTTTGTCTTTTCTTTTTTAGGTTCTTTATAACCATATTTTTTCTTCCACGCTGCATTTTGTTTGCTGATTTCACTCTTGGAAAGCATTGCCGGTTTGGCCTGCAGTGCTTTTTCCAAGTTTTGTACGATTTCTGTTCCATTATCGCCAGCAGCGCATGTCATAATACGTGTGCCATTGACCATGACGTGCTGTCCATCCAAGGCAACCTGCCAATCAACGGCAGGCTTCTTTTCTTTAGAAGACGATGCCTTTGTATCAGCAGTCAAGGGAGTATTCTGTACGGCATTATCCTTAGGTGCTTCACCGTATAGTTGGTTCATGACCCGGGCCAGATTGCCTTCAACCAAAAAGGCACGGCGCCGTGACGAATAGGCTCCGTCTGCAGCAGGACGTACGACCGGCTGGGCATGGACATACACCGTATCGCCGCCGACTTGGACATGGTTGCCGGACCACTTCGTGACGCGGCCAGCCAATTTTTCAATACGGCTGGACATCTGCGGATGGTTGTTCGGACTGATAACCCGGTTGAACCCTTCCGTATACAAATCGCCGTATTTTTCATAGACAAACTGCATGGATGACGGCGCACCGCCAACGTTATAGGCTGTATGTTTCATCACGTTGAATCCTGTCGCGTCAGCTTCTTTTTCCTGATCCATCGTAACGACTTCATTATCAATATAATTGATAGCTACGCTGCCCAGCAAAATGTCTAATACATCGGCATTGCCACCCATCGCGACGTCTACGAGCGTGGAAATCCCAATACTTTTCAGCATGCCATTGACAGCATGCCGCTTTTCGCCATGCTGCATTTCATGGCAAAGCGTAAAGGCCAGCTCGTCATCATTGAGAACATCCATCATGCCCTGATTGACAGAAATAACGCCGCCAATCGTTTCAAAGGCATTCAATTCTTTGGACGGATTGACATAGACATCATAGTCCCGCTTAATCATACCTGTACGAATCAGACTGCGCGCAATACGTTCCAAGCGTTCATTATATTCTTGGTTCTGCGTGACCCCTGTTTTTTGCTGCGTACTGGCCAGCATCTGTTTTTGATTGGAATCATCCATTGCCGTCAGCTGTTTTTTAGCCATAGCCATGACGGCTGCTCCGTAGAGCAGCGTCTGCACAGCCGTCGCTGCCATAGCCGTGCCAACAGGTGCTGCCAACAATAACGCACTCATGGTTAAAGCCGTCAATTTTTTCTTCCACTGCATCACGATTGGTTCATCTCCTCAGATTGATACAAAGCCAATATAGCTTCTGCTTCGTGATAAAATGCTTCTTTTTTAGACCGCGGCCATTGTTTAATCTGCCATTCCCAATGCATCGCTTCATGCTTTGTCGCAAATCCATGATGCCATACCAGTACGACAGGCCGCCGTGACCGTGTATATTTGGCACCTTTGCCGCTGTTGTGCGCAGCTACCCGCTTGGCTACATCAGTCGTCCATCCCGTATAGAGCGTCCCATCGGCACAGCGCACCGTATAGGTATAATATACCATATTATTGTGGCAGTTCTGTTACAATTTTGACTGTATTCAGCACGACATCATCGAGTGGTTTATCTGCAAAATTCGTTTTTACACGGCTGATAGCTTCTACTGTTTCGTAGTCTTTAACTACTTTACCAAAAATAGAGTGATGGTTTTGCAGCCACGGTGTCGGAACGACCGTAACAAAGAACTGCGAGCTGCCCGTATTAGGGCCGGCATTGGCCATTGCCAAAATCCCCGGTTCGGCAAACGTCAAAGACGGGTCAAATTCATCGGGAATCGTTTCGTCAGAGCCGCCGCAGCCGGTACCGGTCGGATCGCCGCCCTGAATCATAAATTCCGCAATGATGCGATGAAAAATAGTACCGTCATAAAAACCAGATTCAGCTAATTTCTTAAAATTAGCTACTGTAACAGGTGCTTTGTCCGGAAACAGCTGTACTGTAAAATCTCCGCGATTCGTCTGAAAAATTGCATATAATGTATTATCTGCCATGAATACTTCCTCCATATTATATAGTTTTATTTTATCTTACCGTAGATTCGCCGGACATGCAAGAAATCTATCCGCATCATCCGTAAATTTCCATATATAGATGTATTAATTTGACAAATACGGCAAAGCGTCGTACAATGTATGAGTCTTTCAGATAATTAACTAGTTAATTATCTGAAAGTATTCTTTTTATGGTATTCATTAACTAGTTATCTATTTGATTTAAAGGGGTGTATTTGTTTATGCGTTCCGCTATTTTATGGACAAAACCGTTTTTTGCTATTATTGTGGCCAACGGTCTATTGTTTGCCAGCTTTCACAGTTTGCTGCCTACGCTGCCAATGTATATTGCTTCCTTAGGCTCTTCCGGCGCGATTGTCGGCCTCATCTCCGGTATTTTTGGGGTATCAGCTATTGGTATTCGTTTTTTCACGGACGATTTTGTGCATCGCTTTGGTAAAAAACGCTGCCTGTATCTAGGCATTTTTCTTTCTGCTTTGGCAACCATTTCTTATATGTTCTTTACTTCCACAGGCATGCTGTTGGCTGCCCGCATTATTCAAGGCCTTGGCTTCGGTCTGGGAACAACTTTTGCCGCTGCGATTGCTGTCGATGTCATTCCGGCATCCCGGCGCGGCGAAGGGGTCGGATACTTTGGCTTAGGCAATACCATTTCCATGGGGATTGCCCCTGCATTCGGCGTATTTTTACTGACAACTTTCAATTCAGACTGTCTTTTTACTTTTTCTACGCTCGCCTCGGTAGTTGCTATTGGCAGCGTTCTGCTCTGCCATATGCCCGCCAAAGCTAAACGGCTGCAAAAAGCACAGCAGCAAGCCCCCAAAGAAAAAATTCCTTTTATGAGCCATTTTTTTGAAGCCGGTACAGGCTATCCTGCCTTTTTTACGATGCTGTTTGGACTGGCATACGGCAGTGTCAATACGTTTATTGCCTTGATGGCACAAGAAGCACACATTGCAAATCCAGGGCTGTTCTTCGTCATCGGCACGGTGTTTGTCTTTATCACCCGTGCGTTCGGCGGTCGGATTTATGACATCAAAGGTCCCTTTTGGGTGCTGCTGCCCGGTATTCTTTGCTATACCCTCGGCGTCTTTTTGATTATCCAAGCCACGACATTTGCCGTTTTGATGACAGCTGCCGTGTTTTACGGCTTAGGCGCCGGACTGATTATGCCGGCTCTGATGACTTGGCTTTTTAATTCAGTTGCACCGTCACGCCGCAGTAATGCCAGCGCGACATATTACAACATGCTCGACGTCGGCACGAGTGCCGGTATTATCGTTTTAGGCAGCATCGCTGATATTATTGGCTACATTCATATGTATTATGTCGTTCTCGCTGCTATGATCTTGTTCCTCGTCGTTTTCCTGTTCCAGCATGTTACGCATGCGCTCCCCAAAGGAGGACAGCCCCATGCCTGATTTAGATTGGCTGCAAAAAGATGACGACCTCATCCATCAAATCTATGTCACGATGCGTCTGTTTACGAAAAACCTCAACGAAATCATTACGCCGTATGAAGTTTACAGCTCGGAATGGACCATTATCAACTACCTGCATCATCATGACGAAATTTCCCAGGCAGATTTAGCAGCCGCCCTGCAGATTGAAGCAGCTGCCGTATCCAAAACGATTGGCAAAATGGAAAAAAAAGGACTGGTCACTCGCCTGAGTGCCAAAGACAAACGGGAAAAACATATCTCCATGACTCCCAAATGCCGCGCCTTGTTTCCGCAGTTAGCCGCCAGCGTTGCTCAGCAGCGGCAGCAGTCTTTGGCCGGTATTTCAGAACAAACACGTCAGGATATGCTGCAGATGATGAAAACCATGTTTGACAATTTAAAAAATTCCCGCTGATTGGTTGCAAATCCAACAGCTATTTATACTGCCTTCTTGTATACTGTACTTGTAAGAACAATGACACACATACAAGGAGGCATTTTTCATGTCTGTATATATCAAAAATATTGCACACGAAAAAGCATTGTCTCTGGCAGACCAAGTAGTTGTCGTACCAGGGCAGATTGTCAGCCGCACGCTGGCACAAAACCAATTTGTCAGTATTACCCTCTTTGCTTTTTCCAAAGGCGAAGAAATCAGCACGCATCAATCGGAAGGTGATGCGATGGTCACGGTCTTATCCGGTACAGGCCGGCTGACGGTTGACGGCACAGAACATATCGTCAAAGCAGGGCAAACACTCGTCATGCCTGCACGCAAACCGCATGCAGTCTATGCCGAAGACGATTTTAAAATGCTGCTTACCGTCGTCTTTCCGTGTGAATCATAATTTGTGCGCATATCTTAGGAGGAATACAAATGGCTAAAAACATGTTTTGCTTTCAATGTGAACAAACAGCTTTCGGTACTGGTTGTACCGGCTGTGCCGGTGTCTGCGGCAAATCGGCAGACGCCGCCAAACTGCAGGATGCATTGACGGGGGCTTTAATCGGACTGGCCCGTACCTGTCAGCATGCCGCACCGACAGAGCAGACATATCGTCTTTTCATCGAAGGGCTATTTACTACCGTAACCAATGTCAACTTTGATGTCACTACGATCCAGGCAATGACAGATGCCGTCCATGCCGAAGCAGCACGCCTTGGCAGTACAGACAATGCGTATGACATGCAGCATATTTGGAACGCTGACGAAGACATTCGTTCTTTGAAATCACTGATTCTGTTCGGCATGCGGGGCATGGCTGCCTATGCCTATCATGCACTGATGCTGGGAAAAACAGATACGACAGTCAATGCCTTTTTCGTAAAAGGATTAGCAGCACTCAGCGAAGATTCAGATATGAATACGCTCCTGCCGCTCGTCTTGGAAACAGGTAAAGTCAATCTGACCTGCATGGCCATGCTTGATGAAGCCAACACGTCAGCCTATGGCATGCCAGTGCCTACGGCAGTTCCCTTGACGATTGAAAAAGGCCCGTTTATCGTCATTACCGGCCATGATTTAAAAGATCTGGAACTGCTGCTGCAACAGACAGACGGCAAAGGCATCAACATCTACACGCACGGCGAAATGCTGCCGGCCCATGCTTATCCGCTTCTCAAAAAACATCCGCAGCTCAAAGGAAATTTCGGCACGGCTTGGCAAAACCAGCAAAAAGAATTTGCTGCGCTTCCGGCACCGATTCTCTTTACGACCAACTGTCTCATGCCGCCGCGTAAATCCTATGCAGACCGCGTCTTTACGACAGAACTCGTTTCCTATCCGGAAATCCAGCATATTGGCAGCGATAAAGACTTTACGCCGCTCATCCAAAAATCCTTGGAATTGGGCGGCTATCCAGAAGACCGCCTTATGACCGGCATCAACGGCGGCCATACCGTCATGACAGGCTTTGGGCACGATGCCGTCCTCTCCGTTGCCGATACTGTTATTGACGCTGTAAAAGCCGGTGCCATCAAGCATTTCTTCCTAGTCGGCGGCTGTGACGGCGCACGGCCGGGCCGCAACTATTACACAGAATTTGTCAAAAAGACACCGAATGACTCAGTAGTCCTGACCTTAGCCTGCGGCAAATACCGCTTTAATGACCTCGACCTAGGCACCATCGGCGGCCTGCCCCGCCTTATGGATATGGGCCAATGCAACGATGCCTACAGTGCCTTGAAAGTTGCCTTAGCACTGGCAGACGCGTTCCAATGCGGCGTCAACGACCTGCCGTTGACGCTGGTCTTGTCCTGGTACGAACAAAAAGCTGTCTGCATCCTCTTGACGTTGTTGTATTTGGGCATCCAAAACATCTATCTAGGCCCCACACTGCCCGCCTTCCTTTCTCCCAACATCCTCAACTACTTGGCAGAACACTATCATATCAGCCCGGTCAGCACACCGGATGAAGATTTGAAAAAAATTTTAGGATAACGTTTTTATGGAGTAAAAAAGCAAAAATCCCCGTTAGACAAACACTGCGTCTGTCTAACGGGGATTTTATTGGAATTTGTATATCCCAATGAGATATTGTTATGAATTTAGCGAGCGTTAGCTGCACCGCGGAAAATCGTGCCGCGGCTTGCGTCTACAGTTACAGTTTCACCGTTTTCCAAGGTATCAGCTGCATGAGCAGCGCCTACGATAGTCGGAATGCCAAGAGTAATGGCTACGATAGCGGATTCGCTGGTAAGACCTGCTTCTTCAGAAACGATAGCACTGGCACGTTTCATGTAGTCTACCCATTCCGGCTGTGCGTTGCGGACAACTAAAATGCAGCCGTCTTTGAAATTCTTTTCTAAAGCTTCTTTATTTTCTGCTACGCAGACAGGGCCAATAGCGGAATTGCGTCCAATGCCTGTGCCGCGAAGGAGTACGTCACCAACAACCTGTACACGAATCATGTTGGTAGAGCCTGCTTTGGCAACGGGTACACCAGCTGTCAACACAACGAGATCGCCGGCTTTGATAAGATCATTGTCCAACGCTGCAAAAATAGCGTTGTCTACTACTTCGTCCGTATCGCTGGCTTCTTTGCCGATAACAGCTTGTACACCCCAGTTGAGCTGGAGACGACGAACGATATTTTCGTGCGGAGAAACAGCTACTACCGGGCATTCCGGGCGGAATTTAGAAATCATCTGTGCTGTGCCGCCTCGTTCTGTCGAAGCGATAATAGCAGCTGCATGCAAATCTTCTGCAATTTTTACGACAGCTTTGCCAATAGATTCTGTTGTCGTAGAAGATTCAGCGTTTTCATTCTGATGCGCATCCGGTGTAAATTTGCTTTCTGTAAACGTAGCAACGCGAGCCATCGTAGAAACAGCTTCTACCGGATATAAGCCGCCGGCTGTTTCGCCGCTCAGCATGATAGCATCGGTGCCGTCCAAAATAGCATTGGCAACGTCACTGGTTTCTGCACGAGTCGGACGCGGGTTGTTGCACATGGATTCGAGCATCTGGGTCGCCGTAATAACCGGTTTGCCGGCTGCCTGGCATTTATGAATCAACATTTTCTGCAGTGTCGGTACTTCTTCTGCCGGTACTTCAACGCCCAAGTCACCGCGGGCAACCATAATGCCGTCACTCATTTTGATGATTTCATCAATGTTGTTGACAGCTGCCTGGCATTCGATCTTGGAGATAATCTTCATATGGCTGTCATGTTTTTCCAATATTTTGCGGATCGTAACGACGTCTTTGCCGCGCTGAATAAAGGAAGCAGCAATCCAGTCCATATTCATGCGGATACCAAATTCGATATCAGCAGCATCTGTTTCAGAAACAGCCGGTAAATTGATAGCAATACCCGGAACAGCTACACGTTTGCGGTCGCTCATTTTGCCGCTGTTCAAAATTTTGGTGTGAATGTCTTCGCCTTCAACGCTTAATACTTCCAAGTTGACCAAGCCATCAGACAATAAAATATGGTCGCCGGCTTTAACGTCCTGCGGCAGTTCTTTATAGTTCATAGAAGAAATGGTTTCATCGCCTTCGACGTCGCGGGCTGTCAGCGTAAATTCTTTGCCAGCTTCCATCTGAATAGAACCGTTTTTAAATTTTCCCAAGCGAATTTCCGGGCCTTTAGTATCCAAAAGCAGTGCAACAGGCACGCCTAATTTTTTGGATGCGGCACGAACCATATCAATGCGTTGTTTATGTTCTTCATGAGAACCATGGGAAAAATTGAAGCGGGCTACATTCATGCCTGCTTTAATCATTTTTTCAATAGTTTCCTGCGTATTGGAGCTAGGGCCAAGAGTACAAACGATTTTCGTTTTTTTCAACATGAGAAAATTCTCCTTTATCTAATAAATTTTAGTGATTTAGTTAGTGTAATTTTATTTTTTAGTAAATAATGCCACGTCTTTACCTAAGGCAGTTAACAAAATCCGTGCGCTGGTAATATTGGTTGCCAAGGGAATGCAATGCACGTCACAAAGACGCAATAATGCGCTTACATCCGGTTCATGCGGCTGTGCCGTCATGGGATCTCGCAGAAAAATAACAGCAATGACTTCATCAGAAGCAATCATGCCGCCAATCTGTTGGTCGCCGCCCAATGGCCCCGGCTGCATTCTTTTTACAGTAAGACCGGTAGCTGTTTCAATTCGCTTGCCCGTTTCTCCCGTACCAACAAGCGGAAACTTTTTCAATACATCTTTATATTGAAACGCTAATTCTACCATATCTGCTTTTTTAGCATCATGGGCAATGACTGCTATATACTTTTCCATTCTTGTACCCCTTTCTACCTTATCTGCAACATCTTTGTTCCCACTGGTACGTTTTGCGTCCCAGTTGGATACTATCCAATGGTATCCGATAGTTACTATCGAATTACTGCCTTCTGTTGAAATTGTACCGTATCCCTTTTAATAATGCAAGCGGCAACCGCTGCTAAGATACAAAACAAGCGGGATTAGTCTACCTATTTCATCCGTTTTAAAGCTCAAAATCATCGGTACAGCGTTTTGCCATTATTCTCAATACTACTGTATTTTACTTGGCGTATCTTCTATATAAAGGTTGTATTTATACGCCATTTTTTATAGCAGCTGCCAGAGTTTTACGCCAAAAACATAGGAAATTTCTCAACTGGCAAAAAAATTATCCTTCGCATCATTTCGCATATATTACGAAACAAAGGAAGGATAATTTTGAGAATTCATTTTATCATACAAGCGGCATATATATGATGTATACACATCATTTCTTGTGTAAGTATGACTAATAGGCCTTTTTGCATGGGTCAAAACTCGTCCCACATGATATTAGTATCCATCGGCACTACCAAATACCCACGCGCTGCTGCGGCTGTACATACATGCCGTCGTTTGCCGTAATATGATACACTTGATAAAATTCCGGCATAGAAGACAAGGCACCGTTAACCCTGGCGGAACCAATCGGGTGCGGATCCATTTGTATGATGAACCGCAAAATCTGCGGTGTATACTTACTGGCAAAAATAACGGCAAAATTATGATACAAATCCTTTAAAATGGTGGGATTTCCCTTGGCAATTTCTGCCGCAGCCGATAAGCCGCCGCAGTCGGCAATCGCTTCACTTGTAACCAATTTGCCGTTTTCCTGCAGTTTTTCCTTGCCTACGGTGTAGCGGTCATAATAGGGAGCAAACGCGTCAGCGCGTTTGCGAAATGCTTCATAGTCTGCCTTTGTCCACCAGTTTTTCATATTGCCGTCTTTATCATACTGGCAGCCATTCGTATCAAAAGCATGGGAAATTTCATGTCCAATGACTGTTCCTATGCCTCCCAAATTGGTGCCTTGCGACGCCATCACGCTATAAAACGGCGGCTGCAAAATGCCCATGGGAATCGTAATACTGTTATTTTCCGGGATATAGCAGGCATTGACATCCTGCGGGTCCATGCCCATCCATTTATCCGGGTTAAAGGGCCTGCCCAATAATTTTTTTTCTTGTTCATAAGCCAGCCGGCCATTGTGAAGTATATTGCCCAATAATGTACCGCCTTGTTTGGGAGCGATCACATCTGCCATCGTATCAATCAGCGGTGTATCGCCGCTAGCCGGCGCACCGACAAAAATGCGCAGTGTCTTCAATTTTTCAATCGCTTTGGCTTTGGTCTGCGGGCTCAGCCACGTATTGTACTGCAGCCGCTGTTCATAAATATCCCGTATCTGTCTAATCATCTGAGACACATCGGCTACGGCCACAGAAGAGCCATACTGTTTCATGTAGACTTGTCCCAATTCGTAGCTCATCAGATCCTGCACCATGCGGCTGGCCGTTTCTTCATCACTGCGCGGCTGTTGTATGCCGTACCGTTTCATCGTAAAGGTCCGCCGTATATTTCGCAGCTTGATATCCGCATACGGAGCATAGCGATGCATCACGATAAATGTCAAATAGCTTTTAAGAAGCGGCATATGCTCCTGTGTGTACATGGCATCCATGGCTTTTAGATACGGTTCCTCAAAAAACAAAACCTCTTTTTCTTTATCGAGACCCCAAGACGCCAAGATTTTTTTACCATTCATATGCGGCATCCATGCTTCTACATCTTTCCGCGGTACTATCTGATTGTATACAGACACATCATTTAGCTTTTCGCTGTCAGTCATTGCTGGTGCCCATGCTTGTTCCATAGCCAAAATTGCTGCAGCCTGCGTTTTTGCCGTATTCGCATCCACGCCGCTCTCTTTCAAAACGTCGGCAATATATGTTTTGTACGTATCCCACAATCCTTTTTCCGGTTCTTTCTGCAAATCGTATTTGGTAAGAATCGTATCATTGACAGAAATCCGGCTCATGTATACAGGCGCCGACGGCTTGCGGTCTGCACCATAATCAACCAGCAGGCCTTCTCCATACTTTTCTTTGAAATCGCATAATGCCTGCGTCAATTCTGCGGTTGTCTTCGCTTCTTGAATGGGCTTCAGCATCTCGTTGAGCTGGGCGCGCGACGAGGTGTTGCGTGTCTTCGTATCCATCGCGCAAGTATACAAATCAGCTATTTTTTGTTCCGGCGTTCCTTTTTTATACGTTCCCGTCTTATCAGCCATTTGCTGTACTTCGGTTTCCAGCTGCTTCGTGTTTTTTACACTTCGTTCCTGAAACCAAGACCAGCTGACTTCTGTTGGGTCTATGGTTTTGGTTTTCAACGTTTCTTGATTGACTGCTTGGTAAAAATCATCTTTTTCCGCTATCGCCTGGCTGTTGTGTCCCATTCCCAGCGTCAGTACCGCCGCTACTGCTAAAACCGCCAAGCGGGCACCCATCGACTGCTTCACCTGCATCACCTCTCTGTCTTGTCTTATAATGCCGGATCTTTGACGCCATTGGCAGCAAATGCTTTTGCCCTGTCGATGCAGGTGCCGCACGTACCGCATGGCGTATCGCCGCCTTCATAACAGCTCCATGTCAGTTCATACGGTGCATGAAGCCGCAGTCCTTCTTTGACTACACCGGCTTTATTCCATGCCAGCAACGGAGCTTCCAAATGACACGTCCTGCCAGATCCTTCATAAATAGCCGTATTCATTGCCTTTTCAAATTCCGGCGTGCAGTCCGGATAGGCTCTGCCGGCTGCATCATCGGCATGGGCCCCGTAATAAATAACACCGGCCCCTACGCTGATAGCGACAGCCGCTGCATATGACAAAAACAGTCCATTGCGAAACGGCACATACGTAGCAATCGTTCCCTGGCCGCCAATTTCAGCCAGCTGCTCTGCATACGACTCATGTTTAATATCCTGCGTGCTTTTTTGCAGCAGCGGGCAGTCGCTAAGCGAAAAAGCCTGGGATAAATCCGTTTCCTGATGGGCAACATGGTAAAAAGCAGCTACCTTGCGGGCTGCTTCCAATTCTTTCGCATGTTTTTGTCCATAATATGCCGTCAATGCCAGTACCTGGTCACTGCCGTATTTTTCAACAGCCATTGCCAGACACGTCGTCGAATCGACGCCGCCGCTAAGAAGTACTACACATTCCATGATAATATCCCCCTTTTATACGATGCATAGATGCAAAATTTTACATTGCCTTATTATACCACAATCCCCCAGGCAAAAAACACCTGGGGGAATATAGATTAGGAATGCCGCTGCACACGCTGCGCTACAATCAGAAATATACCTGCCAAAATCAACGCCATGCCAAGAGCCGTGTTCCAATGAACGGCTTCATGCATAAAAATAACATTGCAGACAACACCAACAACAGGCACGCCTAACGACGCCACGCCTGCCTTGCTTGCTTCCATTTTCGTTAAGATGTAATTCCAAAGGAAAAAGGCCAGTGCTGACGCCAAGACGCCATTATACAGCAAACACGAAACAGACATGGGCGTCCAGGCAACTTGTCCTTGTTCAAACAGCATGGAATAGATCCATAAGAGCAATGCTCCCACAGCAATCTGCCACGTTGTATATTGAATCATCGTACACGTTTCCTGATTTTGCTGCCGATGCATGACTGTATCTTGATATTTAACAATCACTGCGGCAACAGCCCAGGCAATCGCGCCGCCAATAGTAAGCAAAAGAGCCGTCATATCTCCTGCGATTTCTACATCCATCAGCACGTACATCCCCGTCATACTGAGTACGATGCCCAGGATTTTTCGTTTTGTTAACGTTTCATGCAATATAAAATATGCCAATATACTCATCCAAACCGGCATACTATAATTCACAACCGCGACAAGTCCTGCACCCAGCGAAGTCACGCCGATTTGAACTGCTGCATTATTCACAGCGATTTGCAGCAAACCAGTCACGAAAATCCACGGCTAATACCGTTTGGGAGGAAGCGGCATGCGGCACCACACGGAAACAGCAAGCAAAACAACTGCTCCTATCAAAAACCGATAGCACGAAAATAAAACAGGGGGAAAAAATAAAGCAGCCTCTTTCATGACTACCCAGTTAAACCCCCAAATCATGTACAATACCAACAGTGCCTTGACCATATTATATCCTCCCTGACTCTTTTGAAATTGATTTTATTATAAACGAGTTTGTCTAAAAAAAGAAGTACAATGCCCCCTATCCGTCGGATTGATATTCCAACACATAGGGGGCATGAAACTATCATCTATAATTTACATGACTAACTATTTCCGTATTATCCCTGATGTTTGTTTCTGCCGGAAGCCGTGTAAAAAATAAATGCCAGGAAAATACCGGCCAAGCAAAACCAAACAGCCAGCATCGTCGGTCCTTGTTTGACAAACATGTCATAATACCCTTTGATATAAATCGTAATAATCAGAAGCGGCAGAATATAGAGCAAATAGCCGCGAAGAGACGACGGCAGTTTTCGTCCTTTCCCTTCATTGGCTTCGCTAAGGAAATGCTGCCAGCCCCAGCCGTTTTTCTTGACGCAAAACAGGACAAAAGCCAAACTTCCCAAGGGCAGTAAGTTGTTGGAAACGACGAAATCTTCCAAATCCAGCACACCGCTTCCCGGCCCCAACGGCTGAAAGCCGCTCCACAGATTGAAGCCCAATACGCAGGGAATACTCAAGATAACGATAAGAACACCATTGATGCTGACACTCCGCTTGCGGCTCCATCCATAGAGATCCATGCCAAAAGCGATGATGTTTTCAAAAACAGCAATAACCGTCGACAAGGCGGCAAAGGACAAAAATACAAAGAAAAGCATGCCCCAAAAACGGCCGCCGGGCATCATCGTAAACAGGTTGGGAATGGTCAGAAAAATCAAAGACGGGCCAGCATCGGGCTGAATGCCGTAGGCAAAACAAGCCGGAATGATGATAAAACCAGCCATAAGAGCCACAAACGTATCCAATGCCGTAATCGTTGTCGCTTCGCCGAAAAGACTGCGGCCGTGCGGCAAATACGCGCCAAAAATCAGCATAGCGCCAATCCCAATAGACAACGTAAAGAACGCCTGACTCATAGCCGCGTAAATAACATTGCCCCAGCCGATTGTATCTATTGTTTCCCAGTTGGGAATCAGATAAAAGGCAATCCCTTTTTCAGCACCATCTAAGAACAAGGAATGAACAGCCAAAATAATCATCAAAAGCAGCAATGCCGTCATCATCCATTTGGTAATCCGTTCCACGCCTTTTTGGATGCCAAAGTAGCAAACGCCAAAGCCAAGAACACACGTAACGACTGTCCAGAAAAGCATTGTCGTCGGCTCTTTCAGCATCGTACCAAACGTCGTGCCAATAAACTGGGGCGACGCTTCGACAAATGTCCCCTTCAAATGAAGCCAGCAATAATAGAGCATCCAGCCCGTAACGGTCGTATAATACATCATCAGCATATAACAGCCTACTATACTGATTCCCTTGAAGCGATGCCAGCGGCTGCCGGCCGGTTCGAGGACATTAAAACTTTTCGCCGCACTGCAGCGGCTTCCTCTGCCGATAGCAAATTCACATACCATGACAGGAATCCCCATAATCAACAGGAACAACAAATAAATCAAAATAAACGCAGCCCCGCCAAATTGGCCGCAAAGATACGGAAACTTCCAGACATTTCCGATACCAATCGCGCAGCCGGCACTGACCAGGATAAATCCCAACCGGGAACTGAACGCTTCCACAGCAACTTTCTTTTCAGACACAAAAGCACCTCATTTCAAACTAAATATAGGATAATATATACAGACTGCTCTATTATAACAAAAATAAAGCACAGTTAAAATATATATACCCCATTCTTTTGCGCAGCTAAATCCAAAGACTGTAACATACTATTTTTTGCTGCCATGCTCTTTCTGTAAAAGTGTTTCATCTGAAATAAAAAGAAAATAAATCGTAATGCTGCAAGCTATACCATACCTTTCATCATCAGCTCCGCGGCGCATACATGATAATAGCTACACCGATCAAAGCCACTATGCCGCCCACTATATCATAAAAATCCGGCACGACATGATCAACTTTCCATCCCCAGAGAATCGATAAAACAATAAAAATACCGCCGTATGCCGCATATACTTTGCCAAAATTAGCACTTGCCGGCTGCAGCGTAGGTATGACTCCATAAAAAATTAAAATAACAGCACCCAGTATGCCATACCACCAAACCTTTCCATCACGCAGCCAAAGCCAAATCATATACCCGCCGCCAATTTCAAAAATACCGGCCAAGATAAAATAAAACAACGATTTCACAACACTTGCCATCTTTTGCCCTCACTTTTGTACGATAATGATATATTATATCATTTCATATACTAAGTGCCAACTCTTGATACTCTCCTTCATCTGCAAAAGCTCCTTTAGTTAGATGAATTTAGAGAACATTTCCATAAACAACGGTAAAACAGCAGTTAATAGTCCACAATTTTTTCTTAAATTCGCAGCTGTATTCTGCTGTAAAAAAAACTGCCGTCCAATCGTTAGGTTTTAGCCTAACAATTAGATGGCAGCTCTACGGATTGCTGAATTTTCGAAATACAATAAGTTTATTATGTAATTTCTCTGATATGATGTTTTATAGCATATTCATGATACTTCTATAGCCAGTCACACAAAATTTACTTCAAATTACAATTATTACCTCAAATGTTCATTCGCTAATGGATCTGGTCCGTACTGGTTCGGTCCAATTGTCCCCTTTGCAAACATTAAATATATCCCAAATTCAATTGAACAAACAGATATCCTCTTTTCTAATTCCACTCGTTCAAATCACCACGCATTTCACTTGTTACTCCTTTTTCCCAATTGTTAGCAGTCGTATACAAATAAGGCCAGTCGAACTGATTTTTTTCTAATTTAGGCATTACTCTGCAAATCTTGTCCCGATAGCAAAACAATTTGAAGGACAATAGCAAAATTCCCTATCGTAGTTCTGGTAATTATGCGTCTGATGAAGCTAAAGAAACTGTTCGTTTACAACGTGAATTACGGGATGACAAGAATGTGCTACATATCTTATAAATGACCATTTCTAAAATCACCAATTTTTACGCAAAGATACATTCCACTATATGTATCCCATCAAATTTTAATCTAATTCTAATCTTTATCAGCGATTTTTTAATCTTGTTTTAATCTTCGTATGCTATACTGCCCATATAGTGCCGGCGCAATAAATATGATACAATACAAGGAGAAATGCAGCGATGAATACCCTCAAGATTAAC
>SAMEA104315421__coassemble_1259_pt1 | contig 13871 bp, 12 predicted proteins | sample SAMEA104315421__metabat2_high_PE_001 | metagenome-assembled genome bin SAMEA104315421 (sample SAMEA104315421) | gut metagenome | biome: Monkey gut; feature: monkey-associated habitat; material: faeces | place: China | collected 2013
ATCACATAATCTTGCTTCATCAACTCTGGCAAAACCCTATATCTCCCCATAAACCGTCCCCGTTTTATGCAAATAACGTTGTCAATATAGGGAATGCGATTAATAACATCTATTGTCTTATCAATAGTCAAAAAAGTAAGAACACATTTCGGATATTTTTCTTTTAATCTTCTCAATGCCGGTGTAAACATAATTAAATCGCCTACACCGCCACCACTTTCAATTAATATACGTTTGCCATTTAAATTAGGTATTGTCATGTTTCCCTCATTACGTAATACATCTACTAATATTTCATATACTTTCTACTTTAAAAGTATATTTTTTAACAAATCTTCCCATTGATTCCAAACAGTTTCAGGGGCATATTTTTCCATAGATTTTCTAGCCGCTACACCAAATTGCTCCCGCATATCTTGGTATTTCATCAGCAGAGTCATTTTATTAGCTAAATCATCTACACCATCTTCACACAGATAGCCATTTTTGCCATCTTCAATCAATTCGTTAACGGCACTGCAACTTTTATAGCCAATAGCAGGAAGTCCCATGCTCATGGCTTCTCCCAACGCCATGCCAAACCCTTCATAGGCACTGGGAAATACAAACATATCACCGTGCTGTAATACGCGGGGTACATCATTAGTTGCACCTTTCAGAAAAACACGGTTTTCCAAATGATTTTTACGAATTAAAAGCTGCAGTTCTTTGTAATATGCCTTGCCATCTTCAGCTCCCCAAAGTTCTACATTCCAATTAGGATATGCATCCGCTAGTCTAGCAAATGCTTCTATTAGCAGATGAGGCCGTTTATGATTCTTTGCTAATCGGCCAACAAAAATAATTTTATATGTTTCCTTGGCCGCTGCTAAATCAGCTTGGACATCATATTGGGGAATTGCATTGCCAATGACTACGGTTTTTACATTTGGCAAATGATTTTTTAAGTGTTGTGCAAACGAGGGCAATAAAACCTGACAGACTGCACTTTTTTCTAGTGCTGGTATTTCTGCCTTCGGATAGATATGGAAATAATCTTCCGGGTCTCCATGGCTCATCGTAATAACGGGAATAGTCGTTTTCAAATCACAAAGGAGCATTTTGCTGGCTGCTGGTTGAAATGACACAATAATATCCGGTCGGCATTCCTGCAAGACTTCTTGTAAGTTCTGCAACAGATATTTTTCAGCAAAATCATTATTCACCGTACGTGCTTTTTGTTTGTTAAAGGTGCGATACAGTTCTCGTTTTACTTTAAGATACCATGGATAAGAAATAGATTGTCCTTTATAATGCCGAATATCAATGGCAGGAATGCCTTCATGTAACGGATAATAAAATTTTCCTTGTTTTACATCGCTGTATACTAATGTTACATGATGGCCTCGACGCTGCATTTCATTAGCAAAATCACAAGTCACTTTTGCCATGCCGCCGCTGTCATCCACCATTTTTGTTAAATTCGCCAGTAATATATTCATTATTACAAAATCCTTTCTCTACGATTTTACCCTCGATTTGCTAATCTTAGCAAGGCGTTTTGCAAAAAATTCAGCTTGACATGAGAAAAATCAAAACAACCTGCCTGTGCTGCTTCTCCAATCTTCATACCTACAAAAGAATCTGTTCCAGATAAATAGGCATGCAGTTTATTTTTATGAAGAGTACGGAAATTTTTATTTCGCAGCGATGCTGCCCGCTCTATGTAATCAACAGAGAGTCCTTTCAACTTCTCTTCTGAAAGTTCATCTTTTTTTATCTTTCATAATATCCCAACACAAATCTTCTAATGTACCGTTACGATACGTCTTATCTGTGCTCCAACCGGGAAGCAATGTGTATCCAAATACGATGCCTTCTTCATTTTTTACAAATGTATCGTCTTCTGGTATAGAAACAGAAAAAGCCCGCAGAATACTTTGCCGCACAGAAATGGCCGCTGCTTGCGCATCCATTTCTGCATCACGTAAAACCAAAAATCCCTTCATTTCTGGGTAATGTTCTAATTTAGAAATAACCGGTATATTTTTGCGCAGTTCTTCATTTCCGCCCATATCAATTACATTATAAGAATCAGGTACGATTCCTTGTTTTACTAGATATTCAATATATTGAATCAGAAAAAACTTTTCATCAATGCCTTCACACAAAATAACATAGGGGATTTTGGGAAATAGCCGGATAGATGTTTTCTTAACACCCACTTACCGCACCTCCATTTCTATGTCCAGTGCATTTTCTAGTTCTTCTCCAGAAAAAGGATAGGCTTTTCGCTGCCCCTTGGTAAAATCGATTCGTTGATAGCTCAATTTATCTAATGCATTCATTTGTTTCATCACATGCGAGGACTCCCGCAAAATGTCAATATTATGTGTCGTAATAAATAATTGACATTGTACTTGCAATGCTGCTGCATACAATACGCGCAATATATTTGCATATACACTGTAATGAAACCCGTTTTCCAATTCGTCAATCAAGACAATTCCCTGCGGTGTTGTCAGTACACACAGCAACAGTTGCAGCATTTTATTAATGCCATCGCCCATATACGTAATGGGCAATTTTTGTTTATCTGTTAAAATGACATATACATAGGGAATTTTATTATCTACAATGGTTGTTATGTCAATTATTCGTTTGTCAAAAATTTGCAATAGCTCCAGTAAAATGGATTTATCGCCGTCCAAAATTAAATGACTTACCCATTCTGCTATAGTTGCATTATCAGGAATATATATGTCTTTATAAAAAAGGACTTTCAGCATAGGATTTTTTTCTTTATCTGTTTTAGACAGAGAAACGTGATTTATTTTGGTATTTTCAAACGAAAACATGCCAGTGCTTTTTTCAGTTCCTACAGTACATGTATATTGTAATGAATAAAAATATTGATTTAATGTACTAGGATTATATCCTTGTTTCAAAATATTGGTAACAGTATTAACGTTAATATCCAAACTGGCCGCATCATCTTCCACTTTTTTCATCGTCAGTGTCGAGTTTAATCCGTCATTGCGAATTAACTGTATAGAAAAACTATCGCTTTTATCCATATTATAAAACAAAGGATTCCATATCCGCTGGGGTGTCGCTTGAAGAGTACCATTTCCATTTCTTCCAGCAGCTAATGCAAAATATATATTGGGATTACGATATCCAGCGGCTAAAAAAACAGCCTCTAATATAGCAGATTTACCTGAATTGTTTTTGCCGCCTATTAATGTAATCGGCATAATATGTTTCATGGTAAATGAATCAAAACATCGAAACGAGTGTAATGCAAGCTGGGTAATCATTATCTCACCTCCAACGGTATCTCCTATCGTAAAATATTGTGAATTAACGCTTCATGACTATATTGTTTATTCGCCGCTTCCAAGTTTTGTCTGTATACGTCGGCATTTTTTACTAAATCATCGACGAATTCTTCCAATTGCCGTGCAAAAGAATCAACTGTGCTCAAATCAACGGCAATGCCAATTTTGTATTTCTGCAGTACTTCCGGATTTAATTCCGGTGAAGATAACACGGGTTTGTAAAAGCCAATAGCTGTAAAAAGCATGGCTCCCCAATGATACCGATAGCGTTCTGCTGCATACGGCATCATAATGGCATCGACACTGAGCAGAGCTTTTTGCCATTCCAGCCCGATTAAATTCTTATGCCAAAAGGTAATATTTTTATATGAGCTGTATTCTTTAGCAAATTGTTCAAATAATTCGCCATCTTCAGGTTTGGCAGTAGCCCCTTGGACGATGAGTTCTACTGGCACCGTAAACTTTGCTTTGGTAAAGGCTTCTAAGAAAAATCCCAAGTTTTTTTCTTTTCGGAATTGTCCAAAAAAGCCAATTTTAATAGGAGGCGTAATGGTTAGCTTAGTATCAACAGGCAAATCCTGCGGTTTAAATACAGGCGGAGCGATTAAATCCAAATTCGTAAGGCCGCTGTGCTTAAAATCATCCCGTAACGTAATAACTTTTAGGTGAATATTTGTATAGGGTTCTACTCGATGAGCCTGTTTTTCAAACTTCGGCTGTTCATGAGGATTAATACCATGAAAAATCATATACACAGGGACAGGGGAATTTTTTAGTTTGCTGTTTAAGACAGTTCGTATATACCGCCATGTTCCCGTAGGAATGATAATAGCATCACAGGCTCCTTTACATGCTTTTTCATACGCCGCATTAAACCAAGCAATGCGCCGCCGTTCTCGTAAAATAGACAAAAAAATCTTTTTGATTTTGCCTGCTCCAGCATATGTAACGACTTCTCCGCCAGATAAATAGTCCACATCACAATGATAGTCTAGTTTGAAAGGAAAGTGTTCTGGTACAAAAAATACCGGTTCATGCTCCTGCCGTTTTAATTCATCTACCAAAATCCGGTCAAATTCCACTTCATGTCCTGCCGGCATGACAATGGACTCTAATATAGCTACACGCATAGCGCAAAAAACTCCTCTCTATTTTCGTTCCAGCCACTCAATCATTTTGGGATTATATTCATATACACATAATAAACATGTATTCAAAATATAAAAACTAGCCGTTTGCTGTAATAAATGTATTTGTATTTTCAGTACCTCTCTTAAAACAACATATAAATTCTCTACCAACATTTCCTCATTACAACATGCCAGTTTTCTTATTTTATCTAATTTAATAATTGCGGTTCCTTTTTCTCTCCTTCTACAATGGCTAAAATCTTTCTATTCATCAAACTCACCATGTTTCATGAGATTTTCTAAATTATATCCTTCCCGCAATTCTCGATCGGTAGCATTCGCTAAGGAAATAATTTTATCAGGAAGCAATAAAAAATAACAGTCTGGCCGCATAATCCGATTACTCAAAAGGCCAGTATTATGAGATGTTAATATAGTTTGAATAGAAAATTTTTCTTCCAACAATTTAACAATTTTCTCAGCTAGTTCATAATGATAAAAAGCATCAAACTCGTCAATAAACAGAAAGCTAATCTTATCTACGTGTTTATACCAATAAAAAAAGGTTAATAATGCATTGGTGCCATTCGAAGCATTAAAAAAAGGAACGAGATGATGATGTTTAAAAAAAAGGCTCATTTTTCCATCTGCTTGTGCCACTGCACAAATTTTCTCATGTACACCATATGCATTCAAAAAAGTTTCAAATTCATGAACAAAGCCATTTTTAATAATATAGTCGGCCATCGATTCTACCACTGTCGAAAAGCCAACGTATTCGTTGTTTATTCCTAAGCTGCGAAACCAAAGCATACCGGTAACAAATTTCATGACTTCTCGTACAGGGTTTCTTTCGTCTAGTGTCAAATTATTCGCCATATAACGTAAAACAGAAATTTTATTATCGCGAAATTCCCAATTCAGTGTATTCAGCCCAAACTCAGCTAAATGAGAAAAATCGCCTTCTTGTTTGTCATAGTCAAACGAAAATACTAATTGATCATTTAATAATAGTGATTCTGTGACAAGTTCCCTGGCTGCTCTTTTTGTATACTTGTAAATAATTTCATCATCATCTCGTTGGAACACATAGGAAAACGAAACAATATCTGAATCTGCATCTGCATTACAATAGTTCGTTATGGACTGAGGTACACCATTTTTATCAGCCAAATGATACGTAATATCAACCATTGCCAACCCATAATTAGTCTTGCCAACAGCGTTTTTTCCATAAATAATAGCATTTTTAATAATGCCTTTTGACAAACACTGCGTGCTGTATGGATAATTCTTAACATCTGAAAGGTCAATCATAAAAGATTCTTTAAAGTTTTTAAAATTTTGAACACTGAATTTCTTAAGAAGCATCAGCAGTCACCTCTATTATTCTATCAGTTTTTCTTGATTTGCTGCAGCCAATGATGAAGAACCGTATCGTACATAGGTAACCGCCGCAGTAAACTTTCGATAAACGATTCATCATATGCATGGGTTGTCAAGTTGCGGTCATCAGCCATTTTTAATGCTTGTTCCGTTTCTTCATCAGAAAGAACACCGACCTCTCGGCACGAACGTATTACTTTTTTAGGAGACGCTGGCATCAATACCTTCTTGTATATACAGATATTCTTTTGCACATTTCCAGGTAAGTTCAAATGTAAATTCAAATCGTTGAATGAGTGCATCCCGCTCTATCTCAGTCAGGTTTTGACGAGATGCCAGTTCATGAAATTTTGCCAACGCACGGACGGCTAATTCGTATCGTTCTGTAATTCTTTCCATAAAATTCCCTCTTTTCGTATACGCTGGCATAAGGCTTTCCCCGCATGATGCATGTCCACTATATCAACACGTTGGGGAATCGTCGACTCCTCCAACTTTTCCCGCAGTAATGTAATTTTGTAAGAAATATCTTCTTTTCCCTCCACGGCAATATCGATGTCGGAACTCCGCTTTTGTTCTCCACGTGCCCACGAACCGAAAAGGTAAATTCGTACATCCTGTGCTGAAAAATGATGCAGCACGATGGTTTTGACACGTTGAATTATAGCGTCTTCCATATTATATGCCACCTTTTTTTCGCTGCAGTTCATGTAATTTCAAATATTTCAGCATCGTATAAAAGAAGTGCGTGCAGCATAAATAGGAACCAATACCGCCGTCTAAAAAGCCCTTGCGCAACACAAACATTTTAAAAAAACCACCAATGCTGTGCAGCAAAATTCCCGGCAGTGATGTTCGTTTTCCCCGTTTATACGCATCTTCTGCCCAAATTGTCGTATATAAACAGAGTTTTTCTTCCCATTCATGCCAATCTGTATAGGTGTGATGTTCAATATGTCCCGGCAGTGTTTTTGTCGGTAAGCTGCATTCCGGATGTTCATGTACTTTGTTGACCCAAGTCACTTGTGTGCGCGGGAACATGCGCAGCACATGGTCCGGATACAATACACCATAGCTGAATGTAACGCCAAATGCAACGGATTTTCTTGTCAGCGCATATTGCGTATCTAATGTTCCACATTCTACAATTTGGCAAATGGACTGCCGCAACTCATCGTTAAGCCGTTCATCAGCATCAAGATACAGCACCCAGTCTGCCTTTGTCTGCGCCAATGCAAAATTACGCTGTGCGGAAAAATCATCATCCCACGCTCTATAGCATACTGTCGCACCTTCTTGTTTAGCCAATTCTACTGTTTTATCAGTACTGCCTGAATCAATAATAATGACTTCATCTGTGCAAGATTTGGCATTGCGCACAACACTGACTATGTTTTCTTCTTCATTTTTCGTTAAAATTAAAATGGCTAAAGAACTCACTCTATGCTCCTTTATCAATCCATATTTTATATTTTGACTTGTTGGATAATATCTATTGTATGGTATAATAATGATGTTTTGAATATATTACCAATAGGAAGTGACTGCATTGAAAAAACTAAAATTTTTGTTGCCATACATCATGATATTCTGTATCAGCCTGATTGTATTGTTTGGCTTTTATATGGCTATGAGTGTCGGCCAGAAAACTATTTTCTTACAGCTGCGCCGCTATGCAGTTTGTGCTGTCTTGCTGAGTATTGCCATCGGTTTATGGAAACAATCCGGTCGGACGTATGTCCAACTTATATCCTATGCCGTCGTAGGACTGACATGGATGGTTGTGTATCCTTTGACATACTGGCTCACATTTCATCAAAATACGCATTTCATTGACAATCATTTTGATATTTCTATTGGCGTATACTTGTTCTTATTTTCTACGTCACTTTCCCAATTATTATATCATACTACACGGATTCCTAAAACCGTTAATCGCTGTATCTTAGCAAGTATCCAGACTTTATTTATGCTGCTGCCGCTGCTGCAGGTATTTTATTATCTCGTATATAAAACACCGATTACAGAAGCTTCATGGGTTGCTGTTTTGCAAACAAATACAGCAGAAGCCTATGAATATCTACTGAAGGTTTGGGGGCTATCCGGTCTGGGCGCACTCGGAATGAGCATCCTCGTTCTCTTTATTTTCTTCTTATATTGTCATCGTCAAGCTACCATGCTAACGTCATTGTCTAAAAAACAAATTACCGCTGCCGTTGTTTTATGCCTTATCTCAGCTTGGTATACTCAACACATTTTTACAAAGACAGGTGTCATGTGGGCCCGGTATCAAGCACAAGACTATTTTGACAATGCACGAAAATTCACTGCACTGCATAACAAGAATGCTGCTGATTTACAAGTCTCCCCATCTGTTCCAGCTTTTCATAAACCGAGTACCATTATTATGGTCATCGGAGAATCAGCTTCACGCAGTTACATGAGTGCCTATTATCCTGTTGAATTGGATACGACGCCATGGATGCATATATCTTCCCAGCAGACTAATTTTATTCTCTTCAGGCATGCCTATACGACAATGGTACAAACTGTCGGATCGCTGGAACGAGCATTAACAGAAAAAAATCAATATAATACAATGGAATTTCATGATAGTTTGACCGTGCTTGATATCGCAAAAAAAGCTGGCTACAAAACATATTGGTTCAGCAATCAGGGAACGATCAGTGATGCAGATACACCAATTACGCTGGTTGCACAAACGGCAGATCATGCTAAATGGATTGAAGATGAATTGGCCAATAGTACACAAGTCCGCTATGACGGTGATTTACTTTCGTATTTAAACGAAATCAATCCCAATGAAAATAATTTTGTTGTCATCCATATCATGGGCAGTCATGATAATTACGCCAACAGATATCCACCGGAATTTGCACGCTGGCCTTCTAATGCCACACGTGATGCTGTACAAGAATATTCTAATTCGTTAGCCTATACGGACTGGGTATTGGAACAAATTTACAAATACGGCAAAGAGCATCTAAACTTGCAGGCTATGCTGTATTTCTCTGATCACGGTGCTGCGCCGAAATCTCTCCGCCGTCCCGATAGTGCTTCTTTTGTAGCACTGCGTATACCAATGTTCTTGTATTTATCTGATGAATACATGCAATTATATCCCAGCACAGCCACAACTTTGCGTAATCATCAAGATAGTTATTTTACAAATGATTTAATATATGAAATGGTTTGCGGTATGTTAAATGTACAATCCAATTATTATGATCCCGAAAACAGCATTGCCAGCCCATCCTATAAATTTACACGAGATACATTAACTACAGAATTGGGCAAGAAAAAACTGACAGACGATATCCATGAAGATGATGTCGTCAACAACAAAGAATAGCCCCTAAATGGTCATACCTTTCTACATACAAATAACCCGTCGTCGATAGTATTTTTCGCTATCAGCGGCGGGTTGTTTCTTTATATACAAACAATATTATTTATTTTTCAAACAAGGAATAATTATGCCCTTCTTCACGATGGTAAATGCCAATGCGTCTTGCCAGCATCATGTCTGTATCGATAGGCAGTTGGAACTGGTTTCCTAATACTTCCCAAACTTGAGAAGGTTTAATTGCACCTTCACTGGTTTGGTAGATGCCTACGCGCAGCGTAATTTTTCCGTCCTGCAGCTGGCCTGTAATCGGTTCTATGACATGCTGTTTGACGTTAATCAAGCGGACTTTATGCTTGCCTTTGAGGGATACTTTTTCGTACTGCACTTCTTGTGCTGTATTGAATGCCTGCAGCGCTGTTTTGACAGATGCGGCAGTGGCCTCTTTTTTTGCCGGGCCCATGAGGTCATATACAGCATAATTAGCTGCTGCCATTAGTTTGGCAGCTTTGGCATCGACATATTTGCCGTCCAGTACAGCAAAGCCATGAGGAGATTTGGCATTCATGCGGGCTATAACATCAGATACGGCCAATTTTTCGCTTAATTCCATATCCAAATATTCTACATCTGCCGAAACGCCTACGCCCAACGCGGAAGCAAAACTGAGTTTCATATGCGGATTGAATCCTTCGGAATAACAAATAGGAAGATCGGCCCGGATAATGACGTAGCGTACGGCACGGGCAAAATCCAAATGTGATAAAAATTGCAGGGCGCCGTCTTTTTTAACAGCTAAACGCAGTCTTTCCATGGTCTACGCCTTCCTTTCTGTCAATAATTTTTACGCCTAAATGGGGACATACACCGCAGCCGGTACAACTCAGGCGGCGGCAGTCATGCGTCAGTTCTTCTGCTGCAGCCCGCTGCCATTCCCGCTGCAAAAAGGCCTTGGCAGCACCGTTGCTCAAATGATCCCATGGCAGCGGTTCATCCAAATCCCGCTGTCGTGCGGCGTAATAGTCCGGATCGATGCCGGCATTTTCAAAAGCCTGCATCCAGCGGTCATAATCAAACATTTCGGTCCAGCCGTCAAACTTACAGCCTAACTTCCACGCTTCGTACAGGACACGGCCCATCCGTCTGTCACCGCGGGCAAATGTCGCTTCCAAGCGGCCTGTTTTGGCATCATGGTAATGATAGGATATGTGTTTATCTCGAATCAAGCCTTTAATATATTCCTGCTTACGGCGGATTTCTTCAATCGGCAGCTGGCCAAACCATTGAAACGCCGTATGGGACTTCGGAACAAAGCTGGAAACGGATACGGTTACTTTGCCGTTGTTTTTATGAGTAACTTGCCGATAGAGATTCAGCACTTTATAGGCTAAGTCTGCAATGCCGGCCAAATCTTCATCCGTTTCTGTCGGCAGGCCCATCATAAAATAGAGCTTGACTGTAGACCAGCCGTTTTGGAAGGCATTTTCACACGCTGACAATAAGTTTTCTTCTGTAACGCCTTTATTAATGACGTCCCGCAGCCGCTGCGTACCTGCTTCAGGAGCAAAGGTCAAGCCGCTTTTGCGGACTTGCTGTACTTTTTTGGCAATATCGACGGAAAAGCTGTCCACACGCAGTGACGGCAGGCTGACACTGACTTTTTTGCCTTTAAAGTCTTCCAGCAGCATATCTACCAATTCGGGAAGACAGGAATAATCAGCCGAGCTCAAACTCATGAGGGAGATTTCATTGTAACCAGAGTTGGCAATGATTTCTTTGGCAATCTGTACCAATCGTTCCGGTGATTTTTCCCGCACCGGACGATAGAGCATGCCTGCCTGGCAAAAACGACAGCCTCGGCTGCAGCCGCGGAATAATTCCAAAACGGCCCGGTTGTGGACAATATCAATGTTGGGCACAATGGGTTTCGTCGGGAAGAAAACGTGTTCTTCATCAGCAACAACGCATTTTTCAATATGAGCTTTCGCTTCCGGCTCTGTCGGCGTCAAGGCTTTAAAATTCCCAGCTTCATCATAGGACGGCTGATAAAAAGCAGGTACATAGTTGCCCTGTTGGGAAGCCAATGTTTTCAATAAGCCTTTCTTGCCGCCCGGCTTGCCCGCTTCTTTCCATTGAATAATCGTATCAGCTAAAAGCTGCGTCGATTCTTCGGATTCACCGAGGAAAAATACATCTATATAGTCTGCCAAGGGTTCAGCATTATAGGCACAGGGACCGCCGGCCGCAATCAGCGGCATATCGTCGCCCCGGTCTTTGGAAAACAGCGGAATGCCTGCCAAATCCAGCATATTCAAAATATTGGTAAAGCTCATTTCGTACTGTAGTGTAAACCCTACCATGTCAAAATCTCTGACCGGCGTCTTCGTTTCCAAAGAAAAAAGAGGGTACCCCTCTTTTCTCATCAGTTCTTCCATATCCGGCCATGGCGCATAGACGCGTTCAGCCGCTACGTCCTGCCGTTCATTGAGCAATGCGTATAAAATCCGCAGGCCCAAATGACTCATGGCTACTTCATATACATCAGGAAAGCAATAGGCAACGGTCAATTTGACATCGTCATGGTTTTTGACTACACTATTCCATTCACCGCCTACATAACGGGCCGGTTTCGTAACTTTACTAAGCAAAATCGGGTCTATCAAGACTGTATGTGACACAAAAATATCCTCCTACTCCCCTAAAAAATCATCGTCTGCTGCCGCATGTATATACTCAGCAAAATGCCTAATCCCATCATGTTGGTCGTCAAGGCGCTGACACCATAACTCATAAAGGGCAGCGGAATCCCTGTAACAGGCATAATGCCGCAGGTCATGCCGACATTGACCAAGATTTGGAATCCCCACATAGATACAATCCCTGTTGCCAACAGCATGCCAAAATTATCCTTACATTCCTTGGCTACCATCAAACCGCGGTATACCAGAACAAAGTATAAAAACAGGATAAAAATGCAGCCCATAAATCCTAATTCTTCCCCAATAACGGAAAAAATAAAATCCGTATGGTTTTCAGGCAGAAAGTTTAATTGGCTCTGCGAGCCTTGGAATAATCCCTTGCCAAAGAGCATGCCGGAGCCAATAGCAATTTTAGACTGAATAATATGATAGCCGGCACCAAAAGGATCGGCATTCGGATTCAAAAACACAGCAATACGGGATTTTTGATAATCTTTCAGAAAATGCCAGCCAATCGGCGCCAATACGACACCGATAATAAAAATATTGCGCAACAAAGACATTTTGATTTTGCCGACAAAGAGCATGCCGAATCCAATAGCTAAAAATACTAAACTTGTTCCCAAATCCGGCTGTTTTAAAACTAGCAGAAAGGGAATACCCATATATAAGCCAATGGGTATGATGCTGCGCCATGTATTGATTTTGCCTACTCGGTCAGATAACAACGCAGCCATGCAGACAATCATAATCAGCTTAGAAAATTCAGACGGCTGCAGCGTAATCGGCCCCAGCTGAATCCAGCGCTGTGCCCCTAATGCCGATGTCCCAACAAACATGACAGCCAGCAGCATCAGCAGATTGATAACATACAGCGGCCGGGCAAACCGCTTCAATTTGGTATAGTCATAGCGGCTGAGAAATATAATAATCATTAAATTGACTATAAATGCTGCGCCCTGTTTTGCCACAAAGTCATAGTTAATGGCACCTTTGTTAATATGCGTCGCACTGCCAATAATGCACAAACTAATGCATATAATCAGTATGCACATCATCAGCATTACTTTATCTAAATTTTTCCATTCTCGTTTAAACATTTGCAACTCCTATCGACGATAATGACGCCAAGCCATAGATTGCTGCCGCCGCTTTCGCACAGAAATACGCGGCAGAGAAACGGCCGCTTCCTTTTTTGCTTTGCTTGTGGATGCTGTATCCGGCACTGATACGACAGGCGGCGCATCCTGTTGCGCCATCTGGTTCATAACAGCAGCTGCTTTTTGCAGTTCTGCGGCTGCCAGTGCCTTCATTTGTCCCAACGCAGGCGGTGTTTCCTCCTGGACTGCTGTTTCTTCTTTTGCCGGGTTCGTTTTGCTTATGCCCTCTGCCGCTGGCAGCAGCGCTGTCAACGCGTCTACATCTATGGCTGTTCCGTCTTCTATATACGCTGCGGTCTGTTCCATAGCAGCCCAAAACGGCGTATCCTGACAAGAAACAAGACTTCCCTGCTGCGCTGCCGCATGAATTGCTGCATCGTGCGGCAGGATACCGGCAACGGTTTCCGGATTTAAGATTTGCAGCATTTCCTGTACAGACACATAGCCTGGGTCACTGCCATAAAAATTGTTGAAGAGCACGTCGTAGCGAAACCGCTTATGTTTGTTGCAAAACTGCATGACCCGCGCGGCATCACGCATAGAAGACCATGTCGGTTCTATGACAAAAAACATCGTATCGGCAATAGCAACGGCATCTTTAAAAGCCCGGCCTCTGCCAGGCGGACAGTCTATCAGTACATATTCATACTTTTGGGCTAATTTTTCAACGATATACTGATACGACGGCGCATCGATTTTTTCCCATGTATGCTTTTGACTTGCTGCCAAAAAATCAAGGCGTTCCCTGACATGCAGCAGCGCTTCCTGGGTACTGCAGTGTCCTTTCATGACATCACCGACATCATACA
>SAMEA104315421__coassemble_1382_pt1 | contig 12529 bp, 10 predicted proteins | sample SAMEA104315421__metabat2_high_PE_001 | metagenome-assembled genome bin SAMEA104315421 (sample SAMEA104315421) | gut metagenome | biome: Monkey gut; feature: monkey-associated habitat; material: faeces | place: China | collected 2013
GCTGTTGATGGAGCAGGCGGCAACAGCTGCCACAAATGGATTGATTCGTTCGCCAATGACCATCGGCAGTGCGAAATAAATCAAGAAGATTTGTACCAGCATAGGCGTGCCGCGGATAATATTTACATAGCAGATAGCAATGCCGCGCAGAATTTTGACGCTCGACAGGCGGCACACACTGGTAATCAAGCCTAAAATAAAGCCCAGGCCGACAGCAATGGCCGTGATTTCAATCGTTACGCCGGCACCAGCCAGCAGCAACGGCAGAGAATTCCAAATCAGGCTAAAATCAAATGACATGAACTAACACTCCTCTAATGAATCAAAACGTTAGACGTTACTAAATATATATACCTTGCTATTATATTATATATGCAACAAAAAAGCAAAGAAAAAATATAAGAAAAGGATACAAACCGCAAAATGCATGATTTGTATCCTTTTCCATTTTCCATTTTATTCAGAACGTTATATGTCTGACCCAATCGTATCTTCCCGTCCAAGCATATAATGCTTATTGACATACTGTGTATGCAGCAATTTTTCTGCCGTCTCGCTTAACGGGTCTCCCAAGAAGCGGGCATAGAGTGTCTGCAGTTCTTGGTTCTGCCAGCTGGAACGAATGGTATTTTCTTTGTCCAATTCATAAACAGACTGGATGCGGGCACGTTTCGCCGGTACTTCCTGCGGCAGTTTGGTCCTTGGCTGGCCGCCGCCGCCAATACAGCCGCCCGGGCAGGCCATCATTTCAACAAATGCATATTTTTTCCATGAATGGTTTTCTTTTAAGCGGTTAATAAATTTGCGGGCATTTCCCAAACCGCTGATAGCTGCCACATGCAGGATTTCATTTTCAAAGGTAATGGCCGCTTCCTTGACCCCTTCCAAGCCGCGTATCGGCGTAAAGTTGAGGAATCCTTTTTCAGCAACCCGCCCTGTTTCCAAATAAATAAGTGTGCGCAGAGCTGCTTCCATGACGCCGCCGCTGGCGCCAAAAATCATGCCGGCACCGGAAGATTCGCCAAAGACAGCGTCATACGACGAGTCTTCCAACGCTTGAAAGTCAATGTTCTCTTCCCGAATCCAGTTGGCTAGTTCCCGCGTCGTAATACAGTAATCCGTGTCGCGAATTTCCGGTTTATGCCAATAGACACCGGCAGCATTTCGTTCCGGCCGTTCGATTTCGGCTTTTTTCGACGTGCAGGGGGTTACACAGACGGTTACAATATCTTCCGGGTTAAGTTTCATCTTTTCGGCGAAGTACGTTTTAATCAGCGGACTGAGCATACTAATCGGGCTTTTTGCCGTAGACAGATGGGGTATCAATTCCGGGAAAAAGATTTCCGTAAATTCGACCCACGACGGACAGCAGCTTGTAAACTGCGGCAGCAATTCCCGTTTATGCTTCAGCCGGTACAACAGTTCCGACGCTTCTTCCATAATCGTCAAATCTGCCCCGAAATTGGTATCAAACACATATTTGCCGCCCAGTGCCCGCAGCGCCGCAATCAGCTTGCCTTGGACAATCGAGCCGTACGGCATGCCAAATTCTTCACCCAAAGCAACGCGTACTGCCGGTGCCGTCTGGAAAATAACTGTTTTTTTCGGATCGTTAATGGCTTCTTTAATTTTATCTTGCTGCGATACCCCTACAGTAGCTCCAAACATACAGGTCAGCGAGCATTGGCCGCAGTGGACACAAATCGGCACGTCACCTGTGCTTTCCAGTGAATAATACCCTGTCATAGACATGACATCGGAACAGCGGCGGCGGCACAACGTACAGTTTTTACACTTTTCTGCATCAAAACGGATGGATACATTTTTACTTTCTACAGCTACACGGCGGTCTAATTTTTCAAACCGGCTCGTAAACTCAATGTCCCTTTTTCGTTCTTCATCCATATAGATGGCATCACTACAGCAAACAGCAACAATATCTACGATATCTTCCGGCGTGCAGCCGCGGGGCAAGTCCATAACCGGCTTTTTCAGCCCCTGCAGCATCGGGCCGACAGCTGTTGCGCCATACAGCTGTTGCAGCATTTTATAGCTGATATTGCTGGCAGACAAATTTGGGAAAATAAGGACATTGGCCTGCCCGGCAACGGGAGATTCCGGAGCCTTATTATGGGCAATGCGCGGCACCAATGCCGTATCCAGCTGCAATTCGCCGTCAAAAGCAAAATCGACGTTGCGGTCACGCAGTAATTGTACGGCTTCCCGCACACGGTCTACTTCTTCCCCGGCGCCGCTTCCCAGCGTCGAATACGATAAGAGCGCAACTTTTGGATCCAGGGTCTGCACCGTTCGTCTGGCTCTGTCTACGCAGGCTACGGCAATATCTGCCAACTGCTGTGCCGTCGGCTCGATAATAACGTCCGGGTCCCCGATGATAAAAATACCGTCATCGCCAAACTGCGGCTTGTCTGTAATCAAAATCAAGGAGCTGCAGACCGTCGTAACGCCGGGGTGCACGCCTATCAGCTGCAAAGACGCATGCAGCACTTCTGATGACGGATCTGTAATCCCGGCAACCATCCCGTCAACCACATCAAAAGCCACTAAACAAGCAGCAAAGCGAATCGTATTTTTCTTGAGCAGTTCTTTGGCATCGGCAACGGAAATGTCTTCCTTGGCATGTTCCGCATAATACTGGCTGAATGTATCCAGCATGGGATACGTTTCCGGATCAATAATTTCTACGCCGTCCAAGTCAATTTGATATTCTGCTGCAATTTCAATCAGCCGCTGCGGCTTGCCGATTAAAATAGGCCGGGCAAACATTTCCGACTGGATTTGTTCTACTGCCTGCAGCACACGCCGACTGTGCGACTCCGGCAATACCACTTTTTTAGGACTTTTCGAAACACGTCGTTTCAAATTACTCATGAATCGTGACATGACATACCCTTCTTTCTGTTTCTGCATTTGCATGTAATTCGATTGTATTATAATTGCATATTACATATAACTATACATCATATTGTACTACAGAATACATATATAGTACAGTGCAGATGCATAACTTGCCAAAAAATCCCTGCCAACAGCTTATATGCACTGCAAACAGGGATTTCAGAAAACATAGGATACGCACAGACCCGCATCACAGAGTCTGTTTTTGATATACATATGCTAACGTGATGGATGCGTTTTTGAAGAAATCGGCTTAGGAATCAAGAACAGCTGCTGATTTCCCCCTTCTCGTTCCGGGAATTGACCGTACATATTAAACACGGAAAAGAAACGGGCTGCCGGATATATGCCATAGCCATCCTGGTTGTGGTCGGTCACATCGTACGAATCGGCAACGATCAGCACATCATCCAGCGTACTTTCCGTTCCCATCGTATCATACCCAATGATAACCTGCCAATGGCCGCCCCAGTCAATCCAAGCGACTAAAATAGGATGTCCCTGTTTGAGTTCTTCTTGGATACGCTGCGGCGTAAGCGTTTCATTTTTCTTTTTATACGTGTTGGAATCTTCATAGGTAAAGCCGCCTACACGGTTGAATATATCTTCCATTTGATTGAGCGTCGTACCTGGATAGCCGTCAGGAAATCCTTCGACGTGTACATCCTGCAGCGGATGGCGAAATGCTGCCAGTTTTTCTTCTGTATAGGTTCCGGCGCTGCCGTACCACTGCAGCGCCATCAGTGCGGCTGCCGGGCCGCAGGACCATTCACTGGACTGCTGCAGCGTATGAAATCCCGTCAGTATCGTCCGCGTGCTGTTGGATTTCATGTGAAATATATCCGGATGGGCAAAATACGTCGTCCCTCGATGGTCAAATTGGCGTTCTACGGAAGCCGCTCCTTCTTGTGTTGTAATTTTACTGGGTTCAGTCATTTTCATTTCATCAGAATAATTGGCTGCCGCCGCGCCAGCTGTCATGCCTATAACCAAGCTTACAGTACTCAGCAGCATTCCGAGTTGTCGTTTCATGGTCGTGTCTCCTTGTCTATGTGTTGCTTTATCTTTTTTTTGAAGTCATGCAAGCATCTTGTCCATGTATGGATAAAAAAATTCCCATAGGCGGATATAGACAAAACCTATGGGAATTGTGCCGATACCTGTTTTCGGTATCGCAGTTAACGGCCCAGCCAATGAAGCAGCTGGTACATATTTTCATCAATCGAATATTTCAAATGTTCTGCTTCTGTATACGGGGTAGCTACAATACGGCTGTCAATGAGGCCGACAATGCAATTGTACGTACCGGCAATCAGGCTGTCTACGGCTTTCTGTGCAAAAAGTCCTGCCATAATCGCGTCATACGCCGACGGAGAACCGCCGCGCTGTACATATCCCAATACAGTCAGTGCCGGTTCCAAATACGTATGCTCTTTAATGTAATCTACCACATCGGCTCCCTTCGCCGCGCCTTCTGCCACGATAACGATACTGCTCAGCTTTTTCATGCGGTGGGATTCTGCCAAATGTTCGCACAACGCCGGCAAATCCACTGTATGTCCCGGGATTAAGACTTCTTCCGCGCCGGCAGCCATACCGGCATGAAGCGCAATAAAACCGGCATGGCGCCCCATGACTTCAATAACAGCGACCCGATCATGAGAAAATGCCGTATCACGAATTTTGTTGACCGATTCCAATACCGTGTTGATCGTCGTATCAAATCCCAGCGTATACTGCGTTCCCATCATGTCATTGTCAATCGTGCCGGGAATGACGATAGTCGGAATACCAAACTGGCTGAGTGCCTGTGCCCCGCGCATGGAACCGTCGCCGCCAATAACAACCAACGCATCGATTTCCAGCGACTTCAAATAGTCAGCAGCTTTTTTCTGCGTCTTTTTTTCCAAAAAATCCAAGCAGCGTGCCGTCCGCAGCATTGTACCGCCGCGGTGAATAATAGCCCCTACATCACGGCGCTGCAATGGCATCGTTTCATGACTAAGCAATCCTTCATAGCCTCGAATAATGCCTTCTACTGCCAATCCTTTTTGAATGGCATACCGGGTTACGCCGCGAATAGCCGCGTTCATACCCGGCGCATCACCGCCACTGGTTAAGACACCAATTTTGCTAATCATTTTTTTCCATCTCCCTCTTTTCCCGTGCAGCAAACTGCACATGTTTTTCTTCTATTTTGTTGACGATGTTTTCTACAATCTGCGCGGCTCCGTCGTATCGACTAAACAGTCACAATGCGGATAAATTTCTTCCCATTGGCGCATCATGTGATGAACAAATTCCCGTAAATGGTCGTAATCTACCGTCGGCCGCTTACCAATATGACGGCTGACTCGTTCTTCTACACGAAACGGCTCAGACAAAAGGGCGATAATGAAACCATGTCGATGTAATATGCGATATGTTTCTACGCTCATAGGGAAATTGCCGCCAAACGAAATGACCGCTTCATGGTAGCGGCTTACTTGCTGCAGTACATTGATTTCCCGTTCGCGGAAACATTTTTCACCGGCCTGATTATAAAAATCAGCAATAGTCATGCCGACAGCCCGTTCAATCCGCCGATCTGTATCCACAAACTGCCAGCCCAGCCGCTGTGCCAATTTGCGTCCAATATGGCTTTTTCCGCTTCCCATCATGCCTACAAGCACTATATTCCGTTTCATCGTCGCACCTCCTTACATGTTTATTCCTTTTTTGTACATTTCCTATTATAACAAACTTTTCCTTTCTTGACATAAAATTATATAAAAAAAAGCAGTGATTTTACACATTGTTTCATGAACATGCATAAATCACTGCTTATAAGTCCTGCTTTTTCGGCAGTATTGCGCGGCAACGCATCAGCTTCGTAAGGAATAGTACATTTCTCTGGCAAACATCTTCGCGCCCCAAATATCGCCTGCTGTCGGCTGCGCTGTCTGATTGGCATCTTTTTTAGCCTGGCAAATAAAGCCGCCGAGGAATGTGTTGTTTTTAGAAAGCAGCTCCCTGTTGCGGTGCAGACAATCTCGTGCCTCTTCCGTCGTCGGTGCGGCATCCATGACACCAAACAAAGCGACATTCATGTCTTCTATAGACCGCAAAAACGCAGCGCCCTCCACGGCGGGACTGCCCTGCTCCATCCAAAATCCAACAAAGATGATGTCATAGTCGCGTATATTTTTCGGTATGTCATCCAGTGTTGCCATTTCTTTGTCCAACAGCAGTTCATCAAAAATAGCGTCTGCTACCCGCCGGGTTGCGCTTTTTTGCGCAGAATAAATAACCAATCCTTTCATGTCTGCTCCTCCTTTACGAATCCTATACCTATATATTATATGAATATAGTTATCAAAGTCAATATTCGCAAAGAAAAAGCAATACAATTTCTCATTTATTCTGCGGCAGTATATACGTTTGGCGCATGCTGCCGGATATAGTCTTCAACACGGGCTAAATCAGGATATTCTTTGATTTTTTCTGTATCGTACGTAATCAAAATAGAACCGCTGACATGATTGAGTTGTACCCGGCCTACATCGGCAAAGGCCCGCAGATACTTGGCAATATGTTCCTTATAATGTGCATTGCCTTCCAAATGCGAACAGTACAGCCGCATGCGTCCCGGCATATAAAAAGCGATTTCTACGCCGCGCATAAAAAAATCAGGCTGCGTATGAGGAAGACGAATGTAATCTGCTGCTCGATCTATTTTCTTTTGCATGCTGCCGGCTATGGCTTTACGATGCTGCAGCGCATGTAAAATAGAGATGCCCGTCATGACGGCACCGCAGATAATATGCCCCTTTTTAGAATCAACCGCCAGAGACCCAACGGTTCCTGCCAATGAAATAAGCAGCGGCCAGCCATATGAAATACGTGCCATTGTAATCCCTCCCAAATGCGTATAACTGAGTATCTATATTTAGATTTTTTTATCTTAGCAAAACTTACGATTCCTGTCAAAATATTCTCTTGGCAAGCCATGCTTTTTTCCGGAAAACATGCTATACTAATTGATATGATTCCTCAAAGCAAAAGTAGGTGAAAAGACAATGATATTGATGACGCCTTCACACAAGCGCTACCTTCGCGTGATGGTTCTTACTGCCTTTCTGCTGGGATGCATGGGCGGCATACTGCATTCTTCCATCGATGTGCTGGGCGGCGCTACACCCAAACATCAAGCGGCAGCCGACGAAAAACTGACCGGTGAATACATTTTTCTTATGGCACCGTCACTGCCTCGTACGTCCGACGCACAGCATCAGCTGCAGGATTCGTTTGTGCACCGCACGGTATCGCTGGCAGACTGGCAGGACTCGTCATTTCGTATTTACGTGCCTGCTGACAACGCGGCCTTGTGCGCGTATGTCAGACATTGGGCGGACAGGCTTGCTGCACAGCATGTTACGGTGCAGGTAATTCCCATGAATGCCGTTATGCTCTATTCCCGCCTGCGCATTCATAAGTATGAAACAGCTATCGTACCGGCGTCTTTTTTACAGCCCGGCGATGAACTCCCTGCACAGCAGTTCCGTCTGAAAAGTTATGAAATGAGGTAATAGTATGCGGAAAATATTTACCCTATTGACAGCCCTTCTAACCCTACTTTGTCTGTGGCATGCTGCCATGGGCAGTTTTATGCTACTGGGCATCAGTACGCGGCCGGCAGCGTTCATGGGCTGTCTCGCCGGCATCCTGGCGGTGTGTCATATTCTTTTGGGATGCCGCTTTTGGCTGCGTACACTGAGACAGGGACAATGCTTTTACTACAGTCATGCCAACCGTCTCTTTTGGCTGCGCCGCGGCAGCGGTGTGGCCGTCGTGCTGTTGTTTCTCTTTCATTGGCATGTATTTGGCAGCATGGAGGGCACACACTATATGTTATATGAATTTACGACTTTCAAGCTGATTACGCAGTTTCTGTTTGTCAGCATGCTGTTTCTTCATATCGGGCTTAACATACGCCCTTTGCTGCTGGCACTGGGGATGCCGCATATTGCCGTGCATGCCCGGGACCTATACAGTGTTCTTTTCATTTTGTATCTGTTTATGATTGGCAGTCTTCTCTATTATTATGCAGGATGGCAATACGTATGAGTAAAAAAATCATCATCATCGGTACCGGATTAGCCGGTATGACAGCGGCTTGGACGGCAGCAAAACAAAATCACACCGTATATCTTATTTCGTCGCAGCCTTCAGAACAATCCCAATCAGTCATGGCAGAAGGCGGTATCAACGGGGCGCTGAACACCAAAGGGGAACACGACAGTCCGCAGGAACACTACAGCGATACGATGCGTGCAGGCTGCAGGCTGGCCGACCCCAACGCCGTCTGGAACATGACCCAAGCCGCGCCGGCACTCATTGCCAAGCTCGCAGACATAGGGGTTCCCTTTAACCGCATCGCCCCTTCCTATGATATTGATTTGCGAAACTTTGGCGGCCAAAAGAAAAAACGAACAGCCTTTGTGCAAAGCGATACAGGAAAACAACTAGTAACTGCGCTTATCGACGCACTTCGCCAAGAAGAAGTACGCAGCCGTGTATATCGATTTCCTCATCATGATTTTGTCACGCTCTGCCATCATGGCACCGTGTGCGGCGGCTGTGTCATCCGTGATACCTATACAGGGCACTTGCAGACACTGCTTGGCGATGCCATCATCATCGCAACAGGAGGCATGCATGGCCTGTTTCAACAAACGACAGGCTCACTGACCAATACGGGAGCTGTGACAGCCGAATTGTTCCGCCTAGGTCTTCCTCTGGCCAATGGGGAATTCATCCAATATCATCCTACAACAATCCAAAGCAACGGCAAACGCATGCTGCTCAGTGAAGCGGCCCGCGGCGAAGGCGGCCGACTGTATACCCTGCGGGACGGACAGCCTTACTATTTCATGGAAGAAAAATATCCGGCGCTGGGAAATCTCATGCCCCGTGATATTACAGCCCGTGAAATAGAAGCCATGATGGGTCAATACGGCACGGTGTACTTGGACATGCGCCATCTGTCCCCTGCTGTTTGGGAACACAAATTACAGGGTGTACAGGATGACTGCCAGCTGTATGCAGGTCTATCGCCCCGCACGGCACCGATTCCGGTCGCGCCGGGCATTCACTATTTTATGGGCGGCCTGTATGTGGATGCAGCACACCGCACACCTTGGCAAAACCTTTATGCTGCCGGTGAATGTGCTTCGCAGTACCACGGTGCCAACCGCTTAGGCGGCAATTCTCTGCTGGGTGCTATATACGGCGGCATGACTGCCGCTCAAACGGCCTGTGCAGAAGGGACCGGCACTGCCTGCCGTGCAGCATGCCAAGCGGCAGTGCCGTCAGCTCCGTCTTTGTCAGAATGGCACATACTTCGTCAGGTTTTAAGCCAATCCCTAGGGATACGCCGCAGTCAAGAAACGTTGCAGCACGGTCTAGACCAGCTGCAGAACCTGCAAAGCCCTCCTGCGTTGTTGGGAAAAGCAATGCTCTGCAGTGCGCTGGCGCGCAAAGAAAGCCGGGGTGCGCATTGGCGCATGGATTATCCTGCCCGTGACGATGCAGCGTATAAAAAAACAACGCTCGCCACATATGACGGTGCTGCCATTCACATTCAATTTATACCGATTCCAGAAAAGAAGTGATATATATGTATACCTTGCGCATTCAGCGGCAGGATACGCCGTCGTCTGCCCCCTATTGGCAAGAGTTTCTGTACGACGGCACCTGTGATGATTCGATTGCCACAGCCCTCCGCACACTCAACGACCATACGCCGCTGCAGACGAAAGATGGCTGTGAAGTATCTCCTATCGGCTGGCAGTGCAGCTGCATGGTTCGCAAGTGCGGTGCCTGCGCCATGGTCATCAATGGACTGCCGCGTCTTGCTTGTGCCACGTTTTTTCGTTCCTTTCGCAAATCTACGGTTACGATTACGCCGCTGCGCAAATTTCCTGTTGTCCGCGATTTGATTGTCGACAGATCTATCCTGCACACACTCCTAAAACAGCTCAAAATCTGGCACACTGCCCCCTCCCATCCGACTCCCTGGTCGCAGGAATGGCACCGCCAATCTTCCCGTTGCCTGCTGTGCGGCTGCTGCTTGGAAATCTGTCCTCAGTTTGACGGCCGGCCGACTTTTGCCGGGGCGCTGGCTCCGGTAAACGCATTTCGCATCCTAGACGGGGCATCCCGTGACAGCCATATACAAGAAAGCATGACAGCGTATCGAAAGCTGTACTATGAATCATGCGGCCATTCCCTGTCCTGCCGCGATATTTGCCCTGCCCATATTCCTATCGAAGAATTACTAGCACACAGCAATGCCCAAACTATTTGGCATAAAACATAGTCCTTTTCTTACGCTTCTTCTACTTTATATTTTTTATGTACACCGCACGGCTAAAAAACAATCTTGTGAAATAGTATACAACATGTGACACATTCGCTGTAAAACAGTAAAATCCTCCGCATATTCAACAGTATATCCTTATGTATCTATAATTTATTTTTATATGTATGGACAAATAAAATATTATATCTTATAATAAGCGTACAGTATAATGTATGATATATCTTATAAATAAATATATTTTTAGCAAACCTGGAGAAATCCAGCGACGCAAAGCTATAGGGCCTATCATATGGCAGCCAGCTGCAATCGAGATATAATGGCATGACTTCATCATCTCTCAACGCAGCAGCTGTTTATTGGGCCAGGCAGTTGCTGTTTTTTTATTTATCCCAAAGGATGTCCCTATGAAAAAACGAAAGAAACGAATATGGAGCCTGCAGAATAAATTCATCCTGGTTATCGTAGGAACTACACTGATTTTAACTTTATTCTTAAGCTTCTTGAATCTACAGACCATCAACTACACATCCAGTACCATTGCCAGAATGAGCTTGAACTGGCAGGCCCAGCGAGCTGCAGAACCACTGCAAAGCGCGATGGCGTATTCCAGCAATATCCTCTTAACGATGTCCCATTCCTTAGAAGATAATGTGCAGGACCCCAATGCCCTCAAGGATGCCAATTTCCGCCATGCTCTCAAACAGCACATGGAACATCAATTTACGTTAACGGCTGACGCATCATCTACTATTTATGGTTTTTTTATCCTCTTTAATCCAACCATAGCCGGTCATGACGGCTTTTGGTATACGCGAGATCCGGAGAAAAACCAGTATGTCAGCCACTCTCCGGAAGAAATTCAGAAGTTTTTTTATGACTCAGCGTATTGGAACATTTGGTTTACGAAAGCACTCGCCCAACAAAAACCCTATTGGCGCGATCCCTATGTCTCGCCCATGGACGGCATTCGAAAGATTGCCTATATCGTTCCGGTCTATTCCAAGGGAAAACTGATTGCACTCATGGGGTTCAGCATTCGCATGCAGCTGTTGATAAATAAAATTGAAATAAATAAACTCTATGACAACAGTTATGCTATTTTGTTCTCTGACGACGGCAAGCTATATTACCACCCAGACTATCCCAACGGCAACCTTGGTTCTAACCTGGAAGATATCGGTTTGGAACCCTATGCCAAAACGCTGAAAGGCAGAGATTCCAACGACCATCTGTTGGCCTATCAATACAAAGGGGAAGCACGAAAGATGGCCTTTAAGACGTTGTACAACGGCATGAATTTGGGTATATCCGCGCCAGAATCAGCACTCTACGCAGAACGGGCTAGAGCCATGATATTCATCACGTTCTTGATATTCTGCTTCGTACTCATCGTCACGAGTATTGCCGTTGTATTGGCTAACCAAATTGTCGTCCCGTTAAAAGAACTCGATGCGGCAGCCAAACGAATCGGCGAAGGAAACTATGACAAACCGCTGGCGATTACCCGCAATGATGAACTGGGAGTACTCGCTCAAAACATGAACCGGACGATGTTTAAAATGAAAGACATGGTGCAGCAGCTGAAAACACTGGCTTTGGAAGACAAACTAACGAGCGTGGGCAATAGCACAGCGTATGAACAGCAAGTCGCCGAAATCAATCAACGCATGGCAGCACGAGATCCTAACCTCGTTTTCAGTGTACTAATGATAGATGTAAACGGCATGAAGGGCATCAATGACCGCTTTGGCCACACGATGGGCAACGAACTGCTGCGCCAAACCATACAGTTTATTCGCACGGTCTATATATGCAGCCCCATTTTCCGCATTGGCGGCGATGAATTTCTCGTGTTGGTGATAGGCAAGGATTATCAAAACCGTTGCACCTTACTGGAACAGCTCCTTCCTTGCAACAGAAAACGAGATTACCAGCAAGAAAAACCTTGGGAACAACTTGCCTTTGCCGTAGGCATGAGTGATTACTGCCCTGAAACAGATAGGAAATACCAAGAAATCTTTCTCCGCGCCGATGCTATCATGTACAAAAACAAACAGTCCGCTGAAGGCCCAAGTATGCGTTAATTTGAAAAATCAAAAATCCAGCAACCTATCCCAAGTTGGGGTAAGCTGCTGGATTTTTTTGGTTCTATAATAAATGTTGGGGTCTTGTGGACATCCGTATTCACAAGGCCCCTTATTTTATATAAAATAAGACATATCCAAACCGCATTTCAACTCAACCACC
>SAMEA104315421__coassemble_1385_pt1 | contig 12512 bp, 8 predicted proteins | sample SAMEA104315421__metabat2_high_PE_001 | metagenome-assembled genome bin SAMEA104315421 (sample SAMEA104315421) | gut metagenome | biome: Monkey gut; feature: monkey-associated habitat; material: faeces | place: China | collected 2013
TTTGGTGATAGTTTGTAGTGGGTAGTTTGTAGTGGGTAGTTTGTAGTGGGTAGTTTGCAGTATGTAGTGGATAGTTTGTAGTAAAAAAATGGCAGTATTCACTAATTACTAACCACTAAAAACTGAAAACTACAAACTAATGTTTCACCCATTTTTGCCGGTATTCGCCGGGCGTCATGCCGAAGGTTTTGCGGAATACGTTTTGAAAATAATTCGAGTTGTTGTAGCCGACACTGACGGCGATGCGGGTAATGCTCATATCCGTATTAATCAGTAAGTTCTGAGCTTCGCCGATGCGGCGCAAAATGACATACTGCATGGGCGAAAAGCCGACATCATTTTTGAAAAAATGAGACAAATAATAGGCGTTGACATCGGCATGCGCCGCAATGTCATGCAGGCGGATAGGTTCTTTGTAATGCTGGTCAATGTATTGAATGACTTTTTGGGTCAGCGGCGAATGCGTATTTTGATGCAGTACAGCATGGGTATCAATAATCATCTTGATTTTGGCAATGAGGGCTGTTGTCAAGGCTACGGTAATTTCGGTTGCGTAGTTGTCTTTGCCGTTGGCTTCGATTAGCTGAAAGAGATGCAGCACGTCGTCAAAGGATTCTTTGCAGCTGACAACAGGACTGTATTTGTCATCAATGATGGTATTCTTTTCCAAATGGAGCAGTTTGACATTGCTGACAGCCAGGCAGTACGTACACAGATTGTTGCCGCTGCCGCCGAATTCATCATGAACGACATTGCTGTTGTAGAGAATGAGATCGCCTTTTTTGGCCGTATAGTGTTTTTGATTGATGATATAAATACCTGCGCCTTCATAGACCAGCAGAATTTCGACCAGGTTTTCATGGGCATGCATGGTGCGCGGCAGATGGGAATTGTCAGCGCCGACATTACAAAAATATTCCGGCTTGGGCGTGTATCCTTTGGTGAAGATAGGGTGGTATTCATTTTTGAAGAAATATTGCAGCATGATATACACCTTGTGCTTTCCGAGAACTACTATTAGCATACATGAAATAAATAGATATATCAAGTGATGTAAAAGAATATACCAAAAAAAGAGCCGGGAGAGAGAAACCGGCTCTTTTTGGTTTGCAGCTTTTAGCTGCAAGGAGAAGAAAAGGAGTATGTATTATAAAAAGAGATGATACGAAATTAGAGATTGTATTCTTTGCGGATTTCGTCGATTTTGACCGGACGATGTTCTGCAACAGATTTTTTAGCAGCTAAGCCGATAAGAACAGGAGCTAAGCCGTCGTTGGCATTAACCGGTGTAGCTGTGTCGTTGACGATAGCTTCTACGAAAGAATCGATTTCGGAAGCATATGCAGCCATGTAGCGTTCGAGGAAGAAGAACATCGGTTTTTCTGCTACGACGCCGTCTTTACCGCTGAATACAGCGTTGGAATCGGAATCGTTGGAAATAGCGATGCAGCCTTCTGTGCCGAATACTTCAGCTCTCTGGTCATAGCCATAGCAAGCTGCGCGGCAGTTGTCGATAACAGCTGTTGCGCCGTTGTCGAGTTTCAATGTGATAACAGCGGTGTCGATGTCGCCGGCTTTGCCGATTTCCGGATCTACCGTAACAGAACCTTCTGCGTATACTTCTTCAACTTCTGCGCCGGAGAGGTAACGAACCATATCGAAATCATGGATTGTCATATCGAGGAAAATACCGCCGGATACTTTTACATAATCGATGGAAGGAGGTTCCGGGTCACGGGATGTGATTTTGATAATCTGCTGTTTGCCAACTTTGCCGGCTGCGACTGCGTCGTGGATAGCTTTGAAGTTGTGGTCAAAACGACGGTTGAAGCCAACCTGGTATTTTTTGCCGGACTGTTCAACAACAGCGAGAACTTCTTTGATTTTTTCTACGTCATGGTCGATTGGTTTTTCGCAGAAAACGTGTTTGCCAGCCTGGAGAGCTTCGATGGAAATTTTGGAGTGCTGGTCTGTAGAAGCGCAAATCAAAACAGCTTCGATAGCCGGATCTTCCAAGATTTTTTTGTAGTCCGTGTAAGCTTCCTGAATGCCCAAGGATTGAGCCCAAGCTTTTGTATTGTCATTGAGGAACGGATCGGCAATTGCTTTTACCTGTGCGTTTTTTACAAATTTGGAAATACTTTCGCCATGTACACGGCCGATACGGCCTGCACCGATGATACCAACATTAATCATTGTCTAATGTCCACCTTTCTGTCTTACTCGTTACTTTTGTAAAAATTAAGATAATAAGTTGAATATGTCTTGGTTATCTTTGTACATATTATAACACAAAGAGGAAACAGTGACATCAAAAATATTGCTGTTTTTTTTGAAAAAAACAGGGGTATTTACGGCGATTTTCAGCAAAGTATATAATTATTTGCTTTTCCACGCTTTGCGGTATTTTCCCGGAGGCATGCCGACGATATTGTTGAATACGCTTTGAAAATAGTTGGAGTTGTTCCAGCCGCAGCGCATGGCAATTTCCGTAACCGTCAAATCCGTAGACAAAAGCATGTTTTGTGCTTCACCAATTCGGCGGTGGGTAACATACTGCATAGGCGAATAGCCGATGGTCTTTTTAAAAGTATGTGATAAATAATACGTATTCATGTGCAGCGCTTCGGCAATCTGCGGCAGTTTTAGATTTTCCAAATAATGCTCATCTATATATTCCTTTATTTGCAAGCCCAAATTATAGGATTTTGCTTTGGCGTAATCTTTGGATTCATGAATCAGCTTGTGCAGCATAAATAAAAAACTGCATACCAGATGATTGGCTGTCTGTGCTTCGTGCGGTGACGTAGACAAAGGAGCCAGCTCCAGCAGAATCGTGCCGTACGATGTCATCATGGATTGGTATGTTTTTGTGTGCAGGATGGGATAGGCTTCGTTGTCGATGAGCTGATGGGGAGCCAGTCCCTTAAAATGAAGATTTTTGATATCCAGTCCAATGATTTTATAGGACTGGTTTTTTTGTGCTGTCGCCGTGCCGTGCAGCGTACCTGCGTTGATGCAGGCAATATCACCGGCATGGAGTGTATATTTTTCGTGTCCCAAGGTGCAGATGCAAGAGCCTTCTAATACAAATAATATGCTGACACAATCTTCATGACTGTGCAGACTGCGAAAAATAGGGGCACTGTTTTCTGTGAACATATTCACTAATGCCAGACGGGGCAGCGTATTTTCTTTGAAAATAGTATACGTTGAATCAGTAAATAAATATTGCGGCATGAATAAAACCCCCAAAAAGTAGGTAAAAAATAAGAATGTGTGATGCGAAAAAACAAGATTTTAGAGAAAGCCCTAGAAGTATAACAATATTTCAAAGGCAAAATGCGTGAAAAACAACTACAATAAGTACATCAAGAGTTAGTTTTGAGTAAGTCTTAAAACATTCACCGTAAATATCACACATATAGGGGTAAAATCCAATTTATTAACGAATTTACACCTTTCTATATTAGCAAATAAAGAGAAAAAACTCCATAACATAACCAGATTTATGCTTAAATGGTATAGGGGAACCATTTTATATTACAAAAAGATATTGTGAGGATATACTCAACTATGTTCTCATCATATATAAATTTCAATCTACCACACTATTACAATACACAAAAAGGAGCGATTGATTATGTTGAAATGGTTTTTGACAGGTGCGGACAAACCCCGCATCCAGGATCAAAGCAAGATCCATCAGATGTATCACAATGCGCGGTTACAATCTGTTACGGCCATGATTTTAGGTTATGGTATGTATTATGTTATGCGTATGACTCTCGGCGTTGCTAAAAAGCCAATGATTGAAGCTGGCTTTACACCGACTCAGCTGGGTGCTATCGGGGCAGCCATGCTGATTGCGATTGCTGTCGGCAAATGTGCCAACGGTTTTATTGCTGACTACTGTAATATCAAAAAAATCGTACCGCTTGGCCTTTTAGGCGCAGCTATCGTGAATACGATTTTAGGCTTTACAGACCAGTACTGGGTATTCTTAGTCCTTTGGTTTATCAACGGCTGCTTCCAGTCTATGGGGTCTGCGCCCTGCATCGTATCGTTATCCCAATGGTTCTCCAAGAGCCAGCTGGCCACGTATTACGGCATCTTCAGTATTGCCCATTACGTTGGTGAAGGGGCTACGTACTTAGGCACGGCGATGATTATTGTTGCTTTTGGATGGCATGCGGCATTCTTTGTACCAGGCGTTGCCTGCATTGTATTAGCATTCATTATGTACCGCTTTATGCATGACCGTCCTGAAACATACGGCCTTCCTTCTGCCAATGAATATGAAGGCGAAGCTGTACAGGAAAAAGAAGAACAAAAAGTATCTTCCAAAGAAGCACAGCTGCTCGTTTTGAAAAACCCGTATGTATGGCTTTTGTCTTTGGCAGCTATCTGCTTAGGTATTTCTCGTTACTCCATTTCCAGCTGGGGCGTTATCTTCCTTCAGGAAGCGAAAGGTCTTGACCTCGTAACAGCTGGTAGTATTATGGCATTGTCTCCGATTCTCGGCGGCGTAGGTTCTTTCTTATCCGGTTTTATTTCTGATAAAATTTTCAAATCCCATCATTCTGTTACAACGATTGTATTTGGTATTGTTATGCTTGTCGGTATTGCTGGTGTTTGCTTCGTACCGGCTGGCGCACCGACCATTGCCGCAGCTTTCGTAGCTATCTTCGGTTTTGGCCTTGGCGTTATTCTTTGCTTCGTTGGCGGTCTTTTGGCTGTTGACCTCTGCCCGAGAAAAGCAACAGGCGCAGCAATGGGTGTTATCGGTCTTACCGCATACGGCGGTGCAGCCTTGCAGGATATCGTAAACGGTTTCCTCATGGATTCTGCAAAAGTTGTAACAAACGGTGTCACTGTATATCATTTTGAAACTATCATGATGTTCTGGATTGGCTCGGTTGCTATTATGACAGCTTTGATTATTCCGACATTGTGGGCAAAGAAACATAAAGAAGAAAACGAAGAAGCAGCGTAAATCATTCGCTGCCTGAATCAGGACAGTGTGCTGCATCTCTTCGCGTGTGGAGGAAAACAAATGAACACAAAGAAGCAAATTTTGAATGGCCCGTATTTATTAGGCCTGACAGCTTCACATGTTACCCTTGCCTGGGAAGCAGCTGAAGAAGGTTCTTTCTCAGTTGTTTATGGAAGGGGACAAGCGAAACAAGAAAAAATCGTTCCCTCGTTTCAGAGAGAACTGCCTTGCCGGGAATATCCTAACGGCTGCTGCTTGTATACGGCAGACCTACCGGCCTTGGATGCAGGCACTGTTTATGAATATGCTGTTTGTGAAGGATCGAATCTGTTGATTTCCGACAGATTCGAAACACTTCCGGACAATCCGGAAAAAGTCAAAATGGTTACCATTTCTGACTCCCATCTGTTTCACACGGAAATGCAATTTGCTCGTATGGTAGAGCGAGTAAAGCCGGAATTGATTCTTCATGGCGGCGATATTTCCTTTGGAACGGGGTATCAGCGTGAACAGTATGAAGCCAACTGGTTTCAGAAAATTCCTGATGTGCTGAGAAAAACCGGCGTATATTATGTACCGGGCAATCATGATGACGGCCCATTTTTCCAATCATTTTTTACCAAGCCGCAGGCAGCGGTTGTTCATGGCATGGAAAACGGCGCAGCCTTTTCATTTGCCTATGGTCAGGCGCATATTGTCATGGCAGACAGCAACCCATGGGGCTTATTTGAAATGAACGCAGTCAATTCAGGATTGACTGCAGATAAAGAAACAAAGCAGCGGATTGAACAAACGCTGCAATGGATAGAAAACGATTTGCAAAGTGAAGCAGCTAAACAAGCATCGTGGCGTATTGTCATCGTACATCATCCGTATACGGATATCTTTAATAATAAATACCTTGTACCGATTGCCGAACGCTGCGGTGTAGACTTATTGATTGGCGGTCACTTGCATTACTATATCAAAGCCACTTCCATTGATTGCCGTAAAGGCGCCAAAATGATGTGCGTCTGCCAGGGCAGTACGCAGGAACCGGAAGCTTCATTGGAAAAAATACAGGAAGATAAACGGTTACTGAGTGATTTTCCGGAAGTAGCAGCCATTGGGCACAGCAATTACAGCATCTTAGAAGTTACGAAAGATGTATTGGAATACAAAACCTATGGGTTTAGTGAAGATGGCGAAGATCAGCTCATTGATACGATTCATATGAATCATGATGAACCGAAGCTGAGCGTAGACGAAGTACTGCTTCGCCGTTTGGACAACAACGGCAATATCGAAATTAACTGCCGTGTCAAGAATATCGGCACCTGCCCGGCAACGGCTGTCATCCAGCTCAAAGATAACCGGACGATGCATGAAATCAGCTTGTTTGGAACAGAAGAAAACAATCATCTCGTATTGCTGGAAGCCGGTGAAGAAGCTAAAGTTACAGCATTTTATAAAGCATCTTCCCAAGGCGAACATGAAATTACGGTTCACGGTGAAATGCTGAAGATTACTGTATTTGAACCGGAACAACTGACCTTTTCCCATATGAAAATATTCCCGGGGAAAGGTGATGCATCCGACAGCTTGATTGCCAGCATTGTGGCTACGAATAACCTCGATAAAGAAATATTTGTAACGGTACCGTTGTATATTGACCAGCGTGTAGCCGAATCGAAAAATCTCTTTTTCCGGGGCCATGAAAAGAAATCTATTGAATTTAGATATAAATTCCAGCAAGGCGGCAGCTATCAAGTCAGTATTGCCGACCAGCTTCCCAAAGAAATTCAGATTGAAGGCGGTATTCGGATCGTTCCCCGTATTCATGACAAATCAGGAAACGGCCACTATGCTCTCTTGAGAGGCACGCCGAAAGTTATTGTGAATAAAGAACGCGCTGAAGTTCATTTTGAACATTACGGCGATTACATTGAAATTCCGGCAAGTACGGATTTCAACGTCGATACAGGTTTTACTTCTATGGTCTGGGCTAATGTGGACAGAATGGCAAAACCGAACGAAATGGGACATAATCCCTTGATGGTTCGCGGCAAATCCGTAGGCTGGGGCGCAACGTATTTACTGCGCATGGTCATTGAACGGGCCGGCGGTCTCAAATGGGGGACATGTCATGATATTACCGAATATTCCTGGCAGGGCGGCCATGCCAATATTGGCAGCTGGACGCACTACAGTATGGCATTTGATAAAAATCGCGGCGGCGATTCCTGGTGCGATGGTAAAAATGTTGCCCATGTATCCGGCATTGCGCCGGAATGTACATTCCGCCAATGGGACAGTGAACCGATTTTTGTAGGATATTCCTATATTGGACATATCATTCCGGAAATCGATCGTCCTAAATACTTTACGCATCTTCCCGGCAGTGTCAGCCAGGTTCGCTTTTATAAAACAGGCTTGACAGAAAAAGAAAACGCACAGATATATGCAGAGCCCAATAAAAAAGGCCCGAAATGCAGTGCGTTGGCTGCTTGGTATGATTTCCGCGATATTTTGACTGTAGGAACGCATACGACGGAATGGCGTCATCCGACGATTTTCGCGCCGAAGTTCTTGACGGAAAAGAAATATTGGGAATTTAGACAGATGAAAGTTAAGACCGTATTGCCCCTGCAGGCAGGCTTGAAAGCGACTGTCGAAGTATCCGATGATGGCGCAACGGTCAAAGATTCACTAAAAGTCGTGCTGAAAGATGGGACAAACTATATCGACCTGACACCGCTGGCTGCGGCACAATATGTCCGCATTGTGACTGAATTTGCGGCAGAAGTCAACGCCGAAGGTACGTATATTCCGGAACTTAAGGAATATCAGATTACAGCATGCAATGAAACAGATTTTACGGAAATGTTCTGGTCCACTCGCAAGGATTGGGAGAAAGGTACCTTTACGGGTGCCGTTGGCTTTGCTCCTGTAGACAGATTGCGGGAATATCCGGAATACACAGACGTAATACACGGTTAGTATTAAAAATTTATATAAAAGGAGATGTAGAAGTATGTTAAACAAAAAGTACAAATTAAAAACATCCGCATTAGTAGTAGGTTTGATGCTCTGCTGCAGCGCTGTATTTGCAGCAGAACCGGCAGAAGGAGTGCAGTTCGTCAAATTTGACCGTCCTGCTAACGTATCCACTATGCCTGCCAATTTCCGTACGGCGCAGAGCCAGTACAAACAGTCTAAAACGGGCGTATACCCGACTCGCGAAGGCCTCAACGAATTACAGATGTCCGGCAGCAGCTATTTCTCTAAAAATGAATTTAAAGAATTGCTGAAAAAGATTCCAAAAGATCGCGTCATCGTTCTCGACCTTCGCAACGAATCCCATGGCTATATCAACGACAATGGTGTCAGCTGGTACAGCCGCTACAAAACATACAACAAAGGCCTCAATGCCAAAGAAGTAAACAAACGCGAAAAAGCATTGCTCAAAGATGCTAAAGCAGCCGGCACGATTAACATCGCAACACAGGCTAAAAATAAATCCATCGCTTCCTTGACAGAAGTCAAAGTAGATTCTGTTATGACAGAACGTGAATTTGTCGAATCCATGGGTGTCAAATACTATCGTATCCCCATTATGGATTACAGTGCTCCGACGCGTGCTAACATTGACCAGTTTGTCAAATTCTATAAATCCCTGCCGAAAGATGCTTGGATTCATGCGCACTGCGAAGCTGGCGTAGGCAGAACGACTATTACCCTGCAGATGATTGACATGATTCACAATGCGACGAAACTCAGCTATGACGAAATCATGACTCGTGAAGTATTGCTCGGCGGTCAGGACGTTCGCTTCTCAGCACAGACGACTAAAGACCCGTACAAGAAAGCAAACTATCCGAAACGTGCTGAATTTACCAAACGGTTCTATGACTATGCAAAAGCACACCCCAACCTGGATATTACATACAGCCAGTGGTGTGAACAACAAGGATATGCTGATTAAGGCGTAATCATTTAGTATAAAAATAGTATAAAAAGGGAGAGATTTTATTATGATGCAAAGTAAAAGAAAGATGCTGACGTGTATGTTAGCGACAGGCATGGCCTTTGGCGTGACTGCCGGTATGGCACCGACAGCATTTGCCGCAGATACTTCTGCTGAAGTACGGACACAGGCTTTGGAAGCGGAAATCGTCGAATTGACAGAACGCTTGAACTCCATGGAAAGCGAACTCCATTACTTACAGAAGACAAGCGACAAACAAGCAAAAGATATTAAGAAAGTTAAAAAATCTGAAAAAAATCAGCTCAAATGGAGCGGATCTATTAAGACCGGTTACTGGAGCGATTCCACGGGTAATGAAAAAGTAAAAGGCGAAGCTAAGATTAATGCGACCAAACAGCTGAAAGATGGCTTTGGCGTAAAAGTCGGCGTCAAATACAAAGCTACGTCCTATGAACCGAACGATGTAACGAAATACGGTAAAACAAGTGCATCCTATAAAGAAGCCTATGAAAAGAATAAAATTCAGCTGACCTATGCTGAAATCACCAAAAAATTCGGAGCTAAAGATGCCGGCTTGATTGAAGCAGGTGTTCAAGGTGCTAATCTTGGCGAAGGCCTCTACTTGTCTAAGAGTTCCGTCAAAGGCTTCAGCACATCCTATAAATTTACCGATAAAGACTATGCAAAAGTCTTCTACGGCCGCGATTCTCAGGAATATTTATGTGATACTGGTAATGTAGATTATCATGATAGAGCCCGTGTCTTATGGTTTGCCGATTATCGCCATAACTTCTCCAAAGATGCCTATGCCGGTATGTATGTATCCCATCAGCAGCCGGAAGAATACATCGGTATCTATGGCAAGACACCACTCGTTGGCAAATTCTGGGTCAGCGGTGAATATATTCACAACAGCAATACAAGCAAACCCAAAGCTACGGATACCAATCCGGGCGGTACACCATGGGAAGATGTTAACTACGGCTATGCATATACGGGGGCTAATGCTTCGACCGACGGCTATATGATTGGCCTCCATTATGGTCATGCCAAGAAGAAAGGTACTTGGGAAACAGCTGTTAAATACTTCAATGTCGACCAGAACTTGTTCATGAACGACAACTACGGCGGTTACAAAGATTACATCGACGAAATGGGCTTCAAAGGCTTTGGCTGGGAAACAGCTTACGCTGTCAGTGATAATTCTAAGATTTCTCTCTTGCGCTATTGGGGTTCTACAACACCGGATGACAGAAACGTTGATAGCAAAGGCAAAGCACTCAAAAAAGCTACGAAGAATTCCTTCTACCTCAAATTCGTTACGAAATTCTAAAGTCTTTTCACAGTCTATGAAGCGTTGTGCTTGACAACAGCGCGCAGCGCTTCATACTGTAATAGATACGTTTATATAATATATTGTATATAAAAGGAGTGATGTACCCATGATAGGCAAGAAAACCTTAACGGCTATGGTCTTGGCAGGCTTAATGGCTGTACAGTTTACAGCTGTTATTTCCGCCAAAGACGTAGTTGCTGCAGCACAACCGGCTGCTGTTACCGCACAGAATGTCAAAGCAGAACCGCAGGAAGTCAAAGATGCTCCGAAACTGGCTCTTAAAATCGACCGCGTCGATAAAGATCAGCTGCCTCGTAACTTCCGTACAACCAATGACCAATTCAAAGGCTTGACGAAAGACGGTATTCTCCCGAGTCGCGAAGGCATGTCCACAACGCGTGCTTCGGCAAGTAGTATTTTCTCGGAAAAAGAATTTAAAAAAGTTTTGCAGACCGTTCCGGTCAAACCGGAAAAATTCTATGATATTGACTTGCGCGCTGAATCCCACGGCTATATTAACGGCACCGCTGTCAGCTGGTTTGCAGCCCATGACTGGGGCAATGACGGCCGTACACCGTACATCGTAAAACATGTCGAAACAGATCAGCTTAATAGTGCAAAGAAAAAGGGCGTTGTAAAAATTTATCAGTTTAATGATAAAGGCAACAAACTGATGACGCCGATTGAAATGCAGGTCAATAGTGTTCGCAACGAAGAACAAATGGTAAAAGAACACGGTGCCAACTACTACCGCATCGTCATCGATGACCATTTCCGTCCGAGCGACAAAAACATGGACGATTTCATCGCCTTCTACAAAACCTTGCCGAAAGATGCATGGCTCCATTTCCACTGCTATGCCGGCATGGGCCGTACGACCATCATGATGGTTGCGTACGATATCATGAAAAATGCATCCAAAGTAAGCTTTGACGACATCATCAAACGTCAGGCTTTGATTGGTATTGTAGACCTTAGCGAAATCAAAGACAGCAAGAAAAACTGGGGCCGTAAATTATACATCGACCGTTACCAGTTCACCAAACAGCTCTATGATTACTGCAAAGCTCACCCGAACTTTGACATCACCTATAGTGAATGGACCAAACAGCATGGCTATGAAAGCTATGAACCGAACTACGAAGGCTATATTTGGCGTATCGATACGACTGACAAAAACCAGTTGCCGCGCAACTTCCGCACGAGCCTTTCTAAATTCGGCGAAGTAAGTAAAAAATATATTGGCCAGTTAGATCCGGCATACGTTCCGACCCGTAAAGGCATGGATACGCTGAATATTTCCGGTTCCGGCCAGTGCTCTGCCGGCGAATTCAAAGCTGTTGTAGCAGAACTCAAAAAATATGCCAAAGGCCCAATCTATGATTTCGACCTCCGTCAGGAATCTCATGGTTACTTCAATGGCAACGCTGTCAGCTGGTACGGCCTGCGTGACTGGGGCAACCTCGGCAAATCTCATGATGCGATTATCAAAGATGAAACGAACCGCATCAAATCGGCTCTTGGCCAAAAAGTCATCGTATCTGAATTGAATAAGAAGAAATTTGCGATGAATCCGAAACAGATTAAGGTTACCAGTGCCATGACAGAAGAAGAAATGGCTAAATCTCTCGGCGTAAACTACGTTCGTATTACGGCTACCGACCATGTATGGCCGGCTCCGGACAAAGTAGATCAGTTCGTCAACTTCTTCCGCACCATGCCAAAAAATGCATGGCTCCATTTCCACTGCCAGGCTGGCGTAGGCCGTACAACGGCATACATGGCAATGGCTGACATGATGAAGAACCCGGATGTTTCCTTGAAAGACATCTTACAACGTCAGCACTTAATCGGCGGCAACTATGTTGCATACAAGATTCCAAAACCGAAGAAAGATCAGTGGAAAGCAGACTACTATGCAGATAAAGCACGTATGGTAAAATTGTTCTACACTTATGTACAGCAAAACTACCAGAACAACTTTGCAACGCCATGGTCTCAGTGGCTTGCAGCTAACGATGTAGTAGGTAAATAACTCCTTAGATAGACAAGGATGTTATAGCCAATATTGGGATATACAGCAACAAAAAAAAGAACAATCCATGGGATTGTTCTTTTTTTGCTGCATTACGCTGTATGTGTGCATATACTTTTTCTTTCTGCGCGGTCAGAATGCTGGGACGAATCCCGGACACCCTCGTTATTCATTCTTT
>SAMEA104315421__coassemble_1390_pt1 | contig 12467 bp, 10 predicted proteins | sample SAMEA104315421__metabat2_high_PE_001 | metagenome-assembled genome bin SAMEA104315421 (sample SAMEA104315421) | gut metagenome | biome: Monkey gut; feature: monkey-associated habitat; material: faeces | place: China | collected 2013
AAATAAGCTTGCGGCCTTGGGTCAGCGGATGTACGTCATAGCCGCTGCCTACGCGATGTTCTGTGGGGCCATTGAGATAAAATTCCAAAATAGGAACATCATCCATCGTCGTCACTTTATGATTGCGTTCATCCCCCTGCAGGAGGACGATTTTTTTTCCCATGGCTTCGACTAACGACGCATCATCCGTACCGTTAATATGATGGGCTTTAGCATATTCGTGAGCCTCTATCAGTACGCTGCGCCGAAAAATCTGCGGCGTCTGTGCTGCAACCAGCCGGCTGCGCTCCAGCGTGCGCACGGTCTGCGCGCCCTGTGCATCGGCACACTCCCGTTCCTTGACTGTATCTTTAACAGGAATGGCATAAATAGCCGCATCTGCCTGTTCCATAACAGCAGCTGCATTGTCATACCATTCAGGACCGGCATACGGGCGGGAGCCATCCTGTACCATGACGACATCGGCATCCGCACTGGTCGCCATCAAGCCATTGTATACGGAATCTTCCCGCTCTGCGCCGCCTAAAGCAAACCGCACCGGCTTAGCCGGATGCAGTGACGCTACTATCGCCGCAATATCATCATGATCGCACTCGGCATTGACAATAACCACTTCATCTACCTTAGAAGCGGCAAACACATGCAGCAGTGTATGGGCCAATACGGGCTTGCCGCACAACGGATAAAACAGCTTATTTCGCTCATACCCAAAACGTCGGCCGGAACCAGCGGCTACAACGATAACAGATACTTTCAACAACTTCACCTACTCATCTGTAATTTTTACAAAAATCATTCGCCCTGCTGATGTCTGCAGCACAGACGTAACGGTGACAGGCACCGTCGAACCAATATATTTTTGGCCGTTTTCTACGACAATCATCGTGCCGTCATCCAAATACGCGATGCCTTGATTTTCTTCCTTCCCGGACTTGACGATGAGAACTTCCATTTGCTCACCGGGAATCCGAGCTGGTTTTAAGGCATTCGCCAAGTCATTGATATTTAATACCACAACACCCTGAAGAGCAGCTACTTTATTTAAATTGTAATCATTGGTTACTACCTTGGCATTAATTTTACGGCCCAAACGCACTAACTTGGAATCTACGCCCTGCACATCATCAAAATCATCATTAATGATGCGTACTTCGACATAATTGTCTTCCTGCATTTGTTTTAAAATATCCAAGCCGCGGCGGCCTTTGTTTCGCTTCAGCAAATCCGAAGAATCTGCAATCAGCTGCAGTTCTTCCAACACGAATACAGGCACCAGCAGCGGTCCTTCCAAAAATCCTGTACTGCAAATTTCTGCAATGCGGCCGTCAATAATAGAACTTGTATCCAACAGCTTGCCGGAAAAATCTGTATCTGCATGCTTGTGTGCCGCAGATGCCGTTTCTTTGTTTTGCTTTCCCAGACGAAACGTTCCAACAAGACCAATAATGTCGTTTCGCTTGCGGATAGCAATACTCATCCCGGCATATCCAAAAATAATACTGAAAACAATGGGACCATACGCACCGATAATAGGCAGTCGGGCAAACGCCAATCCTATTAAATTAGCAATTATGAGTCCAAAAAGCAAACCTAGCGTTCCGACTATCAAATCCTGGCTTTCAAAATCATTTAATCCTATTTCAATTCGTTCAATAGCTTTCCAAATCAACCGCAGCACAAACGGCGATATAATATATCCCAAAAGCAGTCCCAGCACAACACCGATAATATAGGAAATCACAGTCAGCAGCGTCGTGCCAAAAATACTGCCGTGGAATATTTCTCCCTCGACTTCCGCACTAAAATACGGCGCCGTAACGATTTGGTCGGCAATCATGACAAAGGCTACTGCCATAATCAGCATGATAATCCCTTTCATGATATTATCTGCAATCTTACCGCCATTAAACTTTTTTGTTTTTTTATCTTTTCCAAAATCTTTCGTACCAGATTCGTGCAAATCATCCATACCGAACGCACCTCCTTTGCAAACTGAATTGTATTGTCATAACTATATAACTATATCACATTTTATCTGCAGAAACCATATAAAAAGATAAAACTGCTGCAAAATTCACTATACTTTTACATAAACAACTACTTGGATGCGGAAGATGCGAAAGCTTTTTCAATCGCTTCCTGCAGCGTAGACACACAGAGAATACGTCCGCTGCCTACTTCTTTAGCGGGCACATCGTCTTGATTTCCTTTGGGTATAATAAAAGATTGAAAGCCCAATTTGGCTGCTTCCTTGACGCGGCGCAGCGCATGGGGCACGCGGCGGATATCACCGGTCAGGCCGACTTCCCCCATGACAACGGTGCGGCTGTCCATCGACACATCCCGCAGGCTGGAATAGACAGCCAGAGCAATCGGCAAATCTGCTGCCGTTTCTGTAATGCGCAGTCCGCCGACGACGTTGATATATACATCCTGTGTGCCTAACGGTACGCCTACCCGCTTTTCCAAGACAGCCAGTAAAATAATCAGGCGGTTATAGTCCATGCCCGAAGCAGTCCGGCGCGGCACAGGAAATACAGAATGGGTCGTCAACGCCTGTATTTCTCCCAGCAGCGGACGCATGCCGTCCATGACAGCGGCAATGGCAGAGCCGGACTGATTGGCAGCCCGTTCGGCCAGCAGCATTTGCGACGGATTGGCCAGTTCTGCCAATCCCTGTTCATTCATCGTAAACAGCCCGGATTCATTGGTCGAGCCAAAGCGGTTTTTGATGCCCCGCAAAACGCGGAACTGGTAGTTGCGCTCGCCTTCAAAATACAGCACGACATCGACCATATGCTCCATCATCCGCGGCCCGGCAATTGTGCCTTCTTTGGTCACGTGGCCGATGACAATGACCGGAATCGTTTCCGTCTTGGCAAACGTCATCAGCCGGCTCGTTCCTTCACGAATCTGGCTCAGACTGCCCGGCGTACCATCTGCTTCACTGCTGTACATCGTTTGAATCGAATCCACCACCACCAGCGCCGGATGCAGACGCCGCGCTTCCTGCAGGACCGCGTCCAGCGACGTATCTGCCTGGATAATTAAATTCGCTGCCTCGATGCCCAGCCGCTGGGCCCGCATCTTTATCTGTCCTGCCGATTCTTCGCCGGACCCGTAGAGAACGGTGCCTGCCGTTTGGCATACAGCAGCCGCCACTTGCAGGACCAGTGTAGATTTGCCAATCCCCGGGTCTCCGCTCAACAGAATCAATGCTCCCGGTACTATGCCGCCGCCCAGTACACGGTCCAATTCGCCAATACCGGTCACAATGCGCGTCATCTTTTCCATAGCAATATCCTGCAGCGAAGAAGGCTTGGTACCTTCGCCGCTCCGCTGCAGACTGCGGCTTCCTTTCGGAGCTTCTGCAGCTTCCTCTTCTTCTGTCATCGTATTCCATTCGCCGCACTGCGGGCATCTTCCCAGCCAGCGGCTTGAGACACTGCCGCAGTTTGAACATACATACCGTGTTTTTCGTTTGGCCATCCTGCATTTCTCCTTTATATAACTATATTATGACTCTCATACCTATCGCTGTGTTTCCTCCTGGGCCAACTGCTGCCAATACGCTGCCAATTCTTCACTGGGAGCAACGCCTTCTCCCGTTTTATAAGCATGAGCAAGATTTTTCATTCCTTCACGATACCCAGCAGCTGCTGATAAAGAAAACCAGTACACAGCCTGCGTAAAATCCTGCGGCACGCCGCGGCCGTCCCGATACAGCTGCCCCAAATTGTTTTGTGCCGGGCCATCGCCAGCCAGTGCCGCTTTTTCATACCACACGGCTGCCTGCTGTTCGTCTTTTGCTACGCCCCAGCCCATTTCATATAAATATCCTAAATTATTTTGTGCAATAAAGCTGCCCTGCTCCGCTCCCTTATGATACCAGTACGCAGCTTGGGCATAATCCCGCTCCCCTGTATAGCCAAACTGATACATAATGCCCGTATTGCACTGACCGTCCGCATCGCCGTGCAGACCAGCCCGCCGATACCAATACAGTGCTTTTTCATAATCCTGCGGCACGCCCCAGCCCGTTTCATACAAATGGCCCAAATTATTTTCTGCCGGTCCATACGCCTGCACAGCAGCACACTGATACCAATGCACCGCTTTGGCAGCATCTGCCGCAACACCCAAAGCGTGTTCATACTGATACGCCAGATTATACTGTCCGGTAACATCACCGTGATAGGCGGCCATGCTGTACCAATAGGCCGCTTTGGCATATGCCTGTTCTTCATTGTCTTCTTCTGAAAAGAAATACCAATCGCCAAGTTTGCACTGTGCGTCCGTACTGCCGGCAAATGCTTTTTTCTCCAATTCACTCATCGGTTCATCCATGATAGTCTGTTCCCTTCTTAGTCTTATGGAAATTATACCAATACGAAAGATATTGAACAAGAGTTTTTCAACTTTTCTCTTTTGTTCTATTGACTTTTTGACTTTTATTAGTATAATGATAATTGAGATTAGGCAAACAGCCACTCACCCATTATATTACAAAAAAAGTACCTGTAAGTAAGGAGGTCTTAATTATGGGAAATGAAAAATACACGCAAAAAGTAATTGACGCGTTTCAAACAGCGCAGCAAATTGCTGCTTTGCATTACAACCAGGAAATCACTTCCGTTCACATGCTCATGGGACTTGTGAAAGAACCGAAAGGATTGCTGGATACGATTTTTAAAGAATGTCATACAGACGTTCCCATGCTCCAGGCCCGCTTGGAACAACTGTTAAAAAAGATTCCGTCCGTTAAAGGCCAAAGCCAGCTGTCGATGGCTACGGAAATGGTTCGTGTTATCGGCAAGGCACAACAACTGGCCGATGCCATGCATGATGAATACATCAGCACGGAACATCTCCTCATGGGCATTGTCGAAGAAAGTGACGAACCGGTTCAATCGTTGTGCCGTGAATTTGGCTTGAACAAAGACAAAATCATGAGCACCATCAAAGCCAACCGAAAAGGCAGCGTCAACAGCGATAATCCGGAAGACAATTACAAAGCCTTGGAAAAATACGGCCGCGACCTTACGGCTGCTGCCCGTCAAAATAAAATCGACCCGGTTATCGGCCGTGATGATGAAATCCGCCGGACTGTAGAAATTCTGTCCCGCCGCCGCAAAAACAACCCGGTTTTAATTGGTGAACCTGGCGTCGGCAAACAGCCATCGTGGAAGGCTTGGCCCGCCGTATTGTTGCCGGCGACGTACCGGAATCCTTAAAAAACAAAACTCTCTATTCATTGGATATGGGTTCATTAATTGCCGGTGCAAAATACCGCGGTGAATTTGAAGAACGACTCAAATCCGTTTTGAATGAAATTGCCAAATCAGACGGCCAGATTCTCCTCTTCATCGATGAAATCCATACCGTCGTTGGTGCCGGTGCTTCCGAAGGTTCCATGGATGCCGGCAACATTTTAAAACCGATGCTGGCCCGCGGTGAACTCCGCTGCATTGGGGCAACGACCTTGAATGAATACCAAAAATACATTGAAAAAGATGCCGCTTTGGAACGCCGTTTCCAGCCAGTCATGGTCAACCAGCCGTCAGTAGAAGATACTATTACCATTCTCCGCGGCTTAAAAGAACGGTACGAAGTCCATCATGGCGTCCGTATCCGTGATAAAGCGTTAGTCGCTGCCGCTGTTTTGTCTGACCGTTATATTTCTGACCGGTTCCTGCCGGACAAAGCCATTGACTTAGTCGATGAAGCAGCCGCAAAACTGCGGACAGAAATCGAATCGATGCCGACTCCGATCGACGAACTGCGCCATAAAATCATGCAGCTCGAAATCGAAGAACAATCCCTTAATAAAGAAACAGACGATGCATCGAAAGAACGTCTGGCCAAAATTACGGAAACCAAAAACGAATTAAAAGAAAAAGAAAGCACCTTGAAAGCACAATGGGATGAAGAAAAACAATCCATTCTCCGCACCCAGGCTATCAAGAAAGAAATCGACTCCGTAAAGAGCCAGATGGAACAAGCCGAACACAACTACGACCTGGCCAAAGCTTCTGAATTGAAATACGGCAAACTGCCGGAATTACAGCAGAAATTAAAAGACCAGGAAGCATATTTAGCAGAACACCAAGATTCTCAGCTCTTGAAAGAAGAAGTCGGAGAAGAAGACATTGCACAGGTTGTCAGCCGCTGGACCGGTATCCCCGTTACCAAGATGATGACAGGCGAACGGGAAAAACTGCTCCACCTCGACGAAACACTGCATCAGCGTGTTGTCGGCCAGGATAAAGCAGTCCAAGTGGTCAGCGATGCCATTATCCGTGCCCGTGCCGGTATCAAAGACCCGAATCGTCCGATTGGTTCATTCATCTTCCTCGGCCCAACTGGTGTCGGCAAAACAGAACTTGCCAAAACGCTGGCTGAATCCCTTTTCGATGATGAACGCAATATTATTCGTATCGATATGTCTGAATACATGGAAAAACATACGGTATCCCGCTTAATCGGGGCTCCTCCGGGATACGTTGGCTACGATGAAGGCGGTCAGCTGACAGAAGCCGTCCGCCGTCGTCCGTACAGCGTCATCTTGTTGGATGAAATCGAAAAAGCCCATCCGGATATCTTCAACGTTCTGCTGCAGATTCTGGATGACGGCCGTCTGACCGACGGGAAAGGCCGTGTTGTCAACTTCAAGAACACGATTATCATCATGACCAGCAACTTGGGTTCTCACGAAATTTTGGAATCCAAAGATTATGATGAAGCAAACAAAAAAGTTCGTGATTTGCTCAAACAATACTTCCGTCCGGAATTTCTCAACCGTGTCGATGATATTGTCGTCTTCAAGGCACTTCAAAAAGAACAAGTCAAAGATATTGCTTCTATTCTCTTGGAACGCCTTGGCAAACGGTTGGAAAAGCAAGTCAAAATCCACCTTACTTGGACAGACAATGCCCTGCAGGCGTTGGCCGACCAAGGCTTCAATCCGCAATTTGGTGCCCGTCCACTCCGCCGCTTGATTACTCATACGGTAGAAACAGCCTTGAGCCGCGACATCATTGCCGGTACGGTTCGTGAAGGCAACACGGTCTCCATTGACTTTGACGGCAGCGAATTTACTTTCACGCCAATGCGTCCGCATGAAGCATAATACCAACTATTTTCTTAAAATGGTGCATGAGGGAGAAAAAACCTCATGCACCATTTTTTTAGGCTTTGATGATAAACTACAAACTATAAACTATAAACTACAAGCAAAGAGGACTGCCGTACGAAACGTCAGTCCTCTTTGTTTTTCCTATTAAATACGCCGTAAGTTCTTTAACGATAAGTCCAAAATCGGTGCCGAATGCGTCAGGGCGCCGCTGGAAATATAATCAATGCCAATATCCGCCAGTCCAGCAATATTTTCTGCTGTCACATTGCCGGAACACTCTGTCTCTGCCCGGCCGTTAATCAGTTCTACAGCCTGTTTCATCATGTCGTGAGACATGTTGTCCAGCATAATAATATCGGCTCCTGCTTCTACTGCTTCCTGTACCATATCGAGATTTTCTGTTTCTACTTCGATTTTGCGTACAAACGGTGCATAGGCTTTAGCCAATTCGATGGCCTTTTTGACCGAGCCGGCTGCGTTGATATGGTTGTCTTTGAGCAAAATCCCATCGGATAAATTATAGCGGTGATTTTTGCCGCCGCCTACTGTAACTGCATATTTTTCAAATACGCGCATATTGGGCGTTGTCTTACGCGTATCCAGCAGCGTAATCTGTGTCCCTGCCAGCAAATCTGCCATATAACGAGTATACGTAGCAATGCCGCTCATGCGCTGTAAGTAGTTGAGAGCTACTCGTTCTCCTGACAACAGCACCCGGATATTGCCGATAACTTTTGCCGCTACTTGTCCTTTTTTGACAGCATCGCCATCTTTGACGAAAAATTCAAACCAAACCTTTTCATCCAAAAGCGTAAACGTGCGGGAAAAGACATCTAATCCGGCAATAATGCCATCCTGCTTGCAAATCAATTCGACTTCTCCCTGGCAGTCTTCCGGCATAATCGCATTGGTCGATACGTCTTCACTCGTAATATCTTCCTGCAGTGCCATGCGGATAAGCGGTTCTGCCTGTAATTTCATCGTTATACTGTTCATTCTGCTTGCTGCTCCCTTTCCATTTCCTGTAATATCACTGTTTTGTACTGCTGTGCCAGCGTATCCTTCTGGGTCGCAATGGATGCTTCTGCCTTTGCTGCCGCTGCATCAAATGCGGCTGTGTCTGCCGCTGTGCAGCCCACTTCATAAGCGTGTCCGATATGCTGGGCTGCCCGCTTTCCAAATACTAAGCTTTCCAAAAGGGAATTGCTTGCCAGTCGATTTTTACCATGGACACCGTTGCAGCTCGTTTCACCAACAGCATACAAATTGTCCATTGTCGTTTTACTGTCCGTATCTACATGAATACCGCCCATAAAATAATGCTGTGCCGGTGTAACAGGAACCCAGTCTTTGGTCGCGTCTATCCCGTCTTCCAGACAGCGTTCGTAAATATGCGGAAAATGATTTTTTATCGTTTCTGCACCCAAAACCGTCATATCCAGCCATACATAGGGCCTATTGTCCTTTTTCATCTGCCTGCGTATCTCTGCTGTCATCAAATCGCGCGGCAATACTTCATTGGCAAAACGCTGCCCGTCTTTGCCGCGCAGCTTAGCTCCTTCGCCGCGGACAGATTCAGAAATAAGAAAGCTGCGTCCCGGCTGTTTGGAATACAGCGACGTAGGATGAATTTGAACGTAATCAATGTGTTCCAGCTGTACGCCGTGTCTCATGGCAATCGCCAAGGCATCCCCGGTCAAATGCGGAAAATTCGTCGAATGGTCATACAATCCGCCAACACCGCCGCTGGCCAAAATCGTCTGACCGGCTTCAATGGCCCAAAAACGGCCCTGCCTATCCTTCGCCAATATGCCCAGACAGTGGTTTCCTGCCGCAATAATGTCTACCATCGTCGTAAAATCAAGAATCGTCACATTGGGCAATTTTCTGACGGCAGCCAATAATTTGCTTGTAATCTCTTTACCTGTAATATCTTCATGAAACAAGATTCTAGCCCGGGAATGACAGCCTTCACGTGTATAGTCAAGCTGTCCGTCCGGCGTACGGGCAAATTCGACGCCGCAGGCGATAAGCTCGCGGATTATTTCCTGTGAAGAACGAATCATAATGTCGACGGATTCTCTGCGGTTTTCATAATGACCGGCCTTTAGGGTATCTTCCATAAAGCTGTCGTAGTCATCGGCATCGCGAAGCACGCAGATACCTCCCTGTGCCAAAAAGGAGTCACTGTTTTCCACTTCATCTTTGGTAATCATCAAAATTTGTTTATCCTGCGGCAGATGCAGTGCCGCAAACAGACCGCTGGCTCCTGTACCCACAATAACAATATCTGTTTTTTTCTTATTCATGGTATATTTTCCTCTCTTATTGGGCCAATTTCAGCATGTTGTCTAATGCGCGCACAGCCCGGCGGCTAAGTTCCGCATCGACATGCACTTCATTTGTTTCGTCACGAAGACAATCCCGTACTTTTTCCAGTGTTACCTTCTTCATGTTGATGCAGTATTGGTCTTCCATAGCCGGATAAAATACTTTCCCCGGATTCCGGGTCTGCAGTTCATACATTACCCCATTTTCCGTGCCAATAATAAATTCCCGGGCCGGCGAAGCCGATGCATATTGAATGATGCCTGACGTACTGCCTATATAATCAGCCAATGCCAATACCTCTTTTGGGCATTCCGGATGCGCTAAAAACAACGCTTGCGGGTGTTTTTCCTTCGCTGCTTGAACCACGTCAGTACGAATCGAATCATGACGCGGACAAAATCCATCATTCAAGATAAATTGTTTTTCCGGCACCTGAGTTGATACATAATGTCCCAAATTTTTATCCGGCGTAAAAAAAATGGTTTGGTTCGGCAGCTTCCTGACAATTCGGACTGCATTGGATGACGTGACACAAACATCGGCAGCCGCCTTTAATTCCGTTGTCGAGTTGATATAGCAGACGACGGCCACGTCATCATACTGTTGGCGCACTTCTTCTATAGTCTTTACCGACGCCATATGAGCCATCGGACAGTCTGCAGTCCGATCCGGCATGAGAACTTTTTTATCCGAATTCAGCATTTTTGCGCTTTCTCCCATAAAACGCACGCCGGCAAACACAATAATCTTAGCGTCTGTTTCTACGGCCTTTTTGCTGAGCGCAAAAGAATCACCAATATAATCTGCTATTTCCTGCACTTCATCCGGCACATAATAATGCGCCAAAATAACCGCTTGTTTTTCCTTTTTTAATCGAAGTATTTCATCTTCTATATATTCCATCGTGCACTTCCTCCCCATTTACATCGCAGCTGGCTGTTCTTTCTGTATCGTATCCAGCAAGTATTGCAATTGATTGTATTATATCCCAGGTGCTTCTTCTTGACAAGACTATTGTCTTGACAATAGTCTGTATAGTAATACAAATCGTACATCTGCATGTTGGCATACTGCATAGAAGCATGCATTTTTAATATACGTATCACGCTGCAGCTGCGTAATGTTTCTGTCTGTACGCTAATCTATGCCCTTGCTGAAGGTATAGAAAATTTATATATCTATAGTACGCCTATTTTCTTTTGTAAAATTCCGTTTACAAGAATCAAAAAACAGTATATAATGAACTGTACTAAAATAATGGGTGGAAATCATGAACAATACATTAGGAAAGCATTTGCTAATAGACTTTTACAACTGCAAAACAACATTTACACGGCCAGAAGAACTACAGCCTTTAGTGAAACGAGCTTTTGAACTCGTCGGCGCGCCATTGGACGGCATTACGTTTTACCACGTCGATGACGAATTGACTTGTATTGCCGTTTCCAGCAATTCCCATATCTGCATGCATGCCTATCCGTTACTGGCATATGTAGCTGCCGATATTTACAGCTTTAATATTGATTTAAAAGCCAGTCAAATCATGAGTGCTTTAAAAGTCAATCTGCGGTCTGACCGCGTAAAAGCGACGAGTATCCGCCGCGGTGATTTTGGCTCTATCCGCGATATGCGCCCGAAACGCAAATCTAAAATCACGACAATCCGCCGCATGAAAAACACCGGTGCCCGCATTCGTCGGACAAGCACCCACATGTTTCACATTCTGCGTCATCCGCAGCAGACACATCGGGCACGCCATGCGACTAAAGAAGGAAAGAAATAATCATATGTATCGGGAAAGGTTTTGTTTGTCATGTATATGGTGTCATTGAAGCAGGCTGCCGGTATCGGTATGGAGGAAATGAATTCTCTGGATACCATTACGGCAGAACTCCTCAAATTCTTACAACTAAAGAATCAGCGTCTATATATGCACTCTCTGCAGGTAGCCAACTACAGCGTCAGCATTGCTGTCAAGCTGGGACTGCCGCGCAGTGAAATAGAACAAATCAAGCATGCAGCCTTGCTCCATGATATTGGACTGCTTTTTGTTTCCAATACACTGCTCGCTAAAATGCCCTATTTGAATCGTTCGGAAAAAGCACAGTATCGCCGTCACGCTGCGGCCGGCGGCAATATGCTGGAAAATATTCCCTGCTGTCAGGATATCGTCCCCTACATTCGCTATCATCATGAACGTTGGGACGGCACGGGATTTCCCAAGCATCTGCGCGGCGCGAATATTCCTTTTGGCGCGCGGATTATTGCAGTTGCTGATTACTACGACACGATTATTAATCCTTCTACGGAATTTTGGGCTAAAACAAAACAACAGGCCATTCGTGAATTATTCAGCGCTTCCGGTCTTTTATTTGATCCGGAAGTTGTCAAAGCATTTATTGAAACGTTGGGCCATTAACGGTTCCTTTTATAAGGCACCGCTGGCAATGACCAATCCGGTCACGCTGGCGGCGCCTTTTTCTTTTAACGCCTTGGCACAGGCTTCCATGGTCATTCCTGTCGTATAAATATCATCTACCAATAAAATATGTTTTTGTTTTACACAAAAAGAGCCTTTTACTTCAAAGGCTCTTTTTATATTGCCGCTTCGCTCTTGGCGGGACAACTGCCACTGTGCCTTCGTACAGCGTACTCGCTGCAGTCCGTCTGCCCATTGCCAATGCGCTTCTGCCCAAGACCGAAAAATAAGCTCGGTCTGGTTAAATCCCCGTTCTGCTTGTTTTTCCGGTGCCAACGGCACAGGGACAACAGCCTGTATCTGCTGCAGGCGCGGCATCCAGGGAAACTGCCCTAAAAAAGACTGGCACGCCGCAGCCTGCCGTTTTGCCCCGTTATATTTCAACTCATGCAGTACGTGCCGTACAGCCCCTCGATAATCTGCCAGACAGTAACATCCATCCAAGAATCGTACAGCCTGGCTGCGATTTAATTTTCGGGGATGCCAGACACGGTTCCAGCACGCAGGACACCACTGTCCCTG
>SAMEA104315421__coassemble_1421_pt1 | contig 12243 bp, 8 predicted proteins | sample SAMEA104315421__metabat2_high_PE_001 | metagenome-assembled genome bin SAMEA104315421 (sample SAMEA104315421) | gut metagenome | biome: Monkey gut; feature: monkey-associated habitat; material: faeces | place: China | collected 2013
GCGCCGACGCTCAATATCGTCAATTCCAAGCATCAGGACTATACGTCAGCTGATGCAGTCATGAAGGAACAGTTCGGCAAATTTGTTTATTCTGTCGGCCGCGGCTGGATTTTGTACTTTCGGCTGGATTACTACCATGATGATGATTTGGCAGTCCAAGTCATGGATTTAATCAAGCGGCATAAGATTGACAACATTGCCTATAATTCTTTTTACGATGACCCCAAGGTCAACACGCACAATGATTCAGCCTACGCCATTGAATCGATCGGCCATATACTGCAGCATACAGATGAACTGTATACGATAGATACGCATAAGCAGTATGCGCAGGACGGTGCCGCGTATGTAAGACCTCGTAACTTGTCATTTCATGATTTTATGCAGAAACGATATATTGGTAATGAGGCAATTAATAATGATTTGATGTTTGGTTTTACAGTTGAAGAAAAACGCTATCGTGATTTAACGGGGTTGGTGCATACAGATAAGCCGGTCGTATTCTTTACGTTTGACGATTTTGGCAATGATGAAGCGATTAATCATCTTCTTTATGTATTTCGCAAACATCATGCTAAGGCGACATTTTTCGTACTAACAAGAAATGTTATGAAAAACCCAAATATTATACGGGCTATTGCTATGGAGGACCATGATGTTGCGTCTCACAGCGAAGAACATCATCCCATGGACGGTACGAACTATGCCAAAGCGTATGCCCGGTATTTGGTGGATTACGGTACGGCAGATGCCAAGCTGCGCGATATTGTAGGAGATTTGTACCACAGCGACGGCACGCCTGTGTATCACCCATTTTTCCGCCCACCGACGCTGACGGCAAGCCGGGCCGGGTTTAAAGCCTTATATGATACGGGCTATGAATACATCATTGCCGGTTCCTACAGTACGCATGATTATGAACAGCCCGATTTGCAGCATATGATACAAGCCATCAAAGAAGGTATTTTTGACAAAAATGGGCATGTCATCAAAGGGGCTGTCCTCGTCATGCATATGAGTGATACATCTGTTTATACAGCACCGGCACTGGATTTGCTCATGACGATCAATGATGCCCGTGCTGATGACGACCCGGCAAAATTTTATCCGATGCCGTTATCGGCATATCTGCGTAATGGGTATAGCCAAGCAGATTATACTCAACAACGAGCACCGAAAAAAGGAAAAACAACAGACTGTGATTCATCAGAACAACAAGACGAAGCTCTTTTATATCAGGGTATGGGATATTGAGGCAAAGAAACATGGATACACATAAAAAAGCAGAAGAAACCTTACAAGGAAAAGACATACGAAAAATTGTCCAGCAAAAAGACATACAAGAAGCTATTCATCAGGCTATTGATACGAAAGAAGATATACTGCTGGAACCGCTAGCAGACAGACGAAAACTGCCGAATGTACCGGACAGCAGCCACTTGCGGACCAATGTAGACCGCCGCGGCACAGCGCGGGAAGAAACGGCAGAGTCCTATGTCATCAGCCAGGAAAAGGTAGCATCCGGACGGCGGTATCACGTCGATTATCCCGTGCAGTTTCGCATTCATACGGCCAGCGGCCAAGTCTTGAAAGCTGCAGGCCGGGCGAAAAATCTTTCCGGCTCCGGCATACTGTGCGATATTCCCAGAGCCTATATCAAAGCTGTGGAACAATCTGCCATGGTTGAACTGTCTTTTGAAATCAAACCGGGAACGATGCCCGAAGGCTATGAAATGAAAATCAATAAAATCAAAGCCCTCTGGGTGCGCACTGTCCCGGCAGCAGAAGGACAGCCCATGGTATCCTGCGGTTTTCAGTTCCAGGAACTGCTGGCACAGTATACGCACAAACACCGCCAGCGGTATATGCTGACCGTGGCCTCGGTGTTTATGCTTTTTGTTTCCTTATTTGTCATTTTACTGCGTGCCGAAAGTATTCTGTATTTTGAGTTTAACCGTATGCTCTATTTGTACAGTATTTTGGCGGCGACTTTTTTGCTGACACGGTATTTGTTTGGGGCATTTTACCGTCCCGTGCCGATTAATCCGGATTTTACGCCGGGAGTTACGGTCATCATTCCTTGTTTTAATGAAGAAAAATGGATTCGGCGGACGATTCTCAGCTGTGTCAATCAAGACTATCCGCCGGAGCAGCTGGAAGTCATCGTCATTGATGACTGCTCCAACGACAATTCGCCGGAAGAAATCAAGAAAACGATTCAAGAACTGCAGGAAGAAATGACGCGGGGCCGCCAGGATACCGGCGCGGCAAACGAAGAAGACGCACCGTTACAACCCTTCCGTGTGCGGTATCATCTGCAGCCGCAGAACATGGGCAAGCGGGAAGCCTTGGCTGTAGGAGCCAAGCTGGCTCGGCATGAACTGCTGGTCTTTGTCGATTCCGACAGCTTTTTGGATCCTTTTGCCATTCGCAATCTCGTCCAGCCTTTTCAGGATGAAACCATGGGCGGCGTATCCGGCAGGACCGATGTAGCCAATACGTTTACCAACAACCTGACCAAAATGCAGTCTGTCCGCTACTATATTGCCTTTCGTATCCTGAAAGCGGCAGAAGGCATATTTGATGCCGTTACGTGTCTTTCCGGGCCGCTTTCGTGCTACCGCAAAGATTTGGTGCTGCAGTACAGCGATGCTTGGCTGCATCAAAAATTCTTGGGACAAAAAGCAACCTTTGGCGACGACCGGGCAATGACCAATTTTATCCTGCGTCATCATCGCACAACCTATCAGGATACGGCCATTTGCTCGACTATTGTCCCCAATACGTATAAAGTGTTCTTAAAGCAGCAGATGAGGTGGAAACGCTCCTGGCTGCGGGAAACATTCATTGCCGCTACGTTTATGTGGCGCAAAGAACCTTTTATGGCATTGTCTTTTTATATGGGGCTGATTGTACCCATTTTGGCTCCTGTCATCGTTGTTTACAATCTATGCTATATCCCGCTGGCACACCGCGTATTTCCGACGACGTTCCTGGTCGGCATACTGATGATGGCCCTGCTGATGAGTTTTTGCCAGCTGCTGCTGCGGCGCAGTTCTACGTGGCTGTACGGCCTGTGGTTTTGCTTGTATTATGAAGCCGTGCTGCTCTGGCAGATGCCGATTGCCTGGGTTACGTTTTGGAAATCGACGTGGGGGACGCGTATGACTACAGCTGATGTGTCCAGCCTGCTGAAATCGCAGAAGAAAAAGAAGAAGTCTGCGGAAAGGAAGGCGAGGACATGAAGACACAGCCTATCGGAAATGAACAATTTACAAAGCGGAAAAACCGCATCAAGCGGATTCGGTACGCGGCACAGTTTGCCTTCTTTCTCTTTATTATCGGCACGGCTCTTTGGCTGTATATTACACAGCCGGTATACAAGCCGTATACGGATGAATCGCCCAGAGAAAACGGTTTTGTGGCGTTGTCTTATTTTGGCGTACAGAAAACCGAAGGCAGCCAGCTGCTCATCGGGCAGGACAACTTGCGGGCTCATTTGGAAGCCTTGAAGCGGCAGGGATATGAAACGATTACATCTGACGATATTGAAGCCTATTACCATGACGGCAAACAATTACCGGAAAAAGCACTGTATCTGATGTTTGAAGACGGCCGCCGTGACACGGCTATTTTTTCCAATCCTATCTTGGAAGACCTCAATTACAGAGCGACGACGTTTACGTATCCAGAAAAATTTGACCGCAAAGATACGAAGTTTTTGATGCCGAATGACTTGAAGCGGCTGCCGAAATACGGATTTTGGGATATGGGAACCAATGGATATCGTTTATTTTTTATCAATGTCTACGACAGATATGGAAATTATCTTGGTGAAATGGACCCGTTGATGTATAATAAAATTGCGCCTTACTTGGGACGGCGCTATAATCATTATCTGATGGATTACATTCGCGATAAAAACGGCGTGCCGAAAGAAAGTTATGACCGCATGAAAAAGCGCATTTCCTATGACTATGAAAAATTGACCGATGTGTATACGGAAACATTGGGATATGTGCCGAAAGTCAGCATTCTTATGCATGCCAATACGGGCGAGTTCGGCAACAATCCGCAGGTCAGCGCAGTCAATGCCTACTGGCTGCGTAAGCTGTTTGCCATGAATTTCAACCGCGAAGGATACTGCCTGAATGTACCGGACAGCAGTATTTATGATTTGACGCGCATGCAGCCCCAGGCATGGTGGCCTGTCAATCATCTGCTCATGCGGATTCAATACGATACGCATAAGGATATGATTTTTAATACAGGGGAAGCCAATCAATACAGCAAGTGGAAACTGGAAAAGGGTGCGGCAGAATTTAAAGATCAGACGATTTATCTGACCAGCCTGCCTAACGATACAGGCCGTATTGTGCTGAAAAACAGTGCCATGTACCCGGATGTGACGGTTACGGCACAGCTGCTTGGCAACCGCGCCGGTACGCAGACCATTTACCTGCGGGCTGACGACGAGCTGCAAAACTATATTGCTGTCAAGACGAAGGGAAATGACATCTATATTACGGAATGCAAAGACGGCGCAGAAACAGAATTGTTTAAAAAATCAATTCCTGAACTGGAAGGCAAGAAGCCTATTTCGGTAGATGAAGATGAACACGATGCCGAGGTGACGGAATTGGAAGCCTTCTCACGGTATGCCCCGTCCAAAGGGCTGGCTAAGGTATATACAAAACGGCTGAAGGAAAAGACGAAGGAAACGCCGAAGACGATTGAGGAAGGCTCGGAAGAATTTGTACGGGCTATTCAGGTCAAAGACCAGGGAAACTATGCAATTCGCATCAATCTGACCGGACAAAACCTAGCCTTGGATTTCAACGGCGAGCAGATTGCCAATGTGAGGGTATCACAGCATGAAGGCGGCCTGATTGCCTTGGGAGCTGCTTGGAATGACTTGGGGTGGCAGCAGCGTAATTTGGATGATGATGTATATGATGCCGTATTTCGTGATTTTACGGTAAAAAATAATCATACGGATACGGTTATTTTTACGACGAAATACGAAGGCTGGGAAAAAGTGAAATATACAGCCAAAAAATATTTGGAAAAAGTAGTAGATTGGTTTGTACAACATTTATAAGCAAAGCGAAAGGGAGTAGAACATGATGTGGAAAAAGAGTGTGGCAACTGTGCTGTTTATTGCAGCGGCAAGTACGTTTCCCGTAGAATGTGCTGCTCCCGGAAAATTCATGCAGGCTAGCCCGTCATTAGATGCCTGGGTCGTATATTGGGACCGTGAAAACGGCGTGGCGGAGTTTAGCGATGCGAATGCGAAGACACCGGTATATACGGGGATTTCGTATTTTGCTGCATATTTTGATACAGATGGCAAGTTGTTTTTACCGGAAGGAATGGTGAAGAAGAAAAAAAACAGTACGCGGCAGTATTTGTGTGTCGTCAACGATGTGCAGCAGCTGAAGGAAACGAGCCTGAAAGATACGGACATACTGAAAAAAGTCTTGGCTACGAAAGAACTGCAAAAAAAACATGCCGATGAAATTATTCATCTGGCGCAGAAAGCCGGCTGCAACGGCATCGATTTGGATTACGAACGGGTGTTTCGCGACCCGGAAGTAGTGCCGTTGTATTTACAGTTTATCCAAGTATTGCAGAAAAAGGCTCAAAACAAGCAGATGGCGCTGCGGGTTTTACTGGAACCCAACATTGCCTATGGCAAGTATGACTTTCCGGCAGGACCGCAGTATGTCGTCATGATGTATAACCTGCACGGTATTCACAATGACGCAGGACCGAAAGCAGATTTTGCGTTTATACGAAAAACGATTCAAAAAATGACATCCCTGCCGGGCACGCCTGGAATTGCGCTTTCTACAGGCGGCTGCTCGTGGAGCAGTACCGGCAGTAAGCAGTTTATCTCTGCCCAAGAAGCAGAAGCGCTGGCAAAAACCTATCACGTACAGCCTGTACGCGACAGCTTGAGTGATGCGCTGCATTTTTCCTATACAGATACCGATGGCAACACCATTGTTGTTTGGTATGCAGATGAACAGACAGTTATCAGTTGGATAGGGACAGCAAAGGTCTTTGGTATTACCGATATCAGTATTTGGCGTCTGGGAGACCATGAAAAGACCTATTTTTATCAGTTCGCAGCGGAGGGGGAAGCGTGATGGACATCATGGAATTTTTGATGTATGGAAGCGGGGTTTTATTTGCTGCAAGCCTAATCTTGTGTGCCAGAAATCTATGGCAGCGAAAAGAATGGCATAAAGCGTTGTATGTAGATGAATTAACGGGCCAATATTCGCATAAAAAATTTTGTGTAGAAGCACAAAAGTGGTTGTATAACAACCCCAATCCCAAGGCGTTGATTGCCTTTGATTTGGATAACTTTAAATTGATTAATATTGCCTTTGGGCATCGGGCTGGTGACATGGTACTGCGGGAAGTCACGGCCATTTTGAAAAAGCACCTGCGCAGCCGGGGTATTTTTGCCCGTAAATACGGGGATTTGTTTGCAATCATGGTGCAGTATGAAACTATTGATGAATTGAAAGAACTGTGCGAAGCGATTGCCATGGATATTTCGCAGATTCATGTTCGGCACAGACATGTTTTCCGCATTACGTCTTCCATGGGAATTTATCTCATTAAAAAGGGAGAAACGAATTTAGAGAGCATGCAGAACTATGCCGTGTTGACGCGGCGGAGTATCAAAAAGCGGTATAATATATATTATCGGTTTTATGATCCTGCCATGACGGCTAATATTGTCAAAAATAAGCATCTGATTGATAAAATCAGCATAGCCCTGCAAAATCATGAATTTCGTCCGTATTATCAGCCGCAGTATGATGCCAAGACGAAACAACTGATAGGGGCAGAAGCTCTTATACGGTGGGAACAGCCAGATGGTTCATTGGTGATGCCGGGAAAATTTATTCCGTTGTCGGAAATCGTAGGCGTCATCATGTATATCGATGATTATATGTTTGAAGACGTATGCCGGCAGCAGCACCAATGGAAAAAAGCAGGCTATCATACCCTGCCTATTTCTGTCAATGTGTCGCGGCACCGTCTCTATGGCAAAGAATTTATTCAAAAATACGTAGACATACTGAAAAAGTACAGACTGGAATGTGAAGATATTCCTATCGAAATTACAGAAGGAACGTTGTTCAATGCCGTAGAAATCAGTGAAAAATTGGTCAGTGATTTGCGCAATCTCGGTTTCAGCGTCTTGATTGATGATTTTGGGATGGGCTATTCGTCGATCAGCATGGTCAGACGCTTCAAAGCGTCGGCACTGAAGATAGATAAAAGTTTTGTCGATGATATGAGTGACGAAGGCAAAATGATGACGACCTATATCATTGATATTGCCAAACTCATGCATATGCAGACTGTCGCAGAAGGCGTGGAAACGAAAGAACAATACGAATTTTTGCGGGACCGCGGCTGCGATATCATACAGGGATTTTATTTTGCCAAACCTATGCCGGCGCAAGAGTTTGAAAAATTACTGCAGCATGCAGATACTGAGTTGTAATACGAAGAACGTGTCATCGTGGCAGACGTAGTTATACTCCTAAAGTTAGAAATAGTTTAACTTTAGGGGGGGGGGGCACAACGGAAAATTATTATATCATCCCATTTTTTTATATAGGCTGTGTATCGTGAAAGGCAGCTTGGATTAGGAGATAACATAATGAATACGCGTATAGCAGAAAAAGAGCTGCTGCAGAACGGAAACGAAGCGTTTTACGTCACTGCGGCAGCTCTTTTGAGTATGCGGATTAGTCGTTGAGTTGCAGTGTATGGTATACGGTTCCTTCCATGGTTTTCCATTGAAAGACCGCATCTTCCCAGGTCATGTAGCTGTGCGGGGAATTGTCTTTGGGCAGCGAGACAGAACCGGGGTTGAGATAATACTGCTGCGTGCCGAACGGCTGCCATGACGGAACATGCGTATGGCCGTGCAGCAGAATGTCTCCGGGCTGAAGCGGCGGCAGATGAGATGTATTGTATTCATGGCCGTGCGTAGCAAGGAGCAAATGGCTGCCCACAGGAAATAAGGCGTATGATGCCATGATGGGGAAGTCCAGAACCATTTGATCGACTTCGCTGTCACAGTTGCCGCGTACACAGGCGATTTGCTGTTTGTACGCATTGAGCTGAGCAAACACGTCTTTGGGGGAATACTCTTTGGGCAGGTCGTTGCGGGGACCGTGGTAGAGAATATCGCCCAGCAGGATGAGCCGGCTGGCATTTTCTTTTTCAAACTGCAGCAACAGTTGGCGGCAGTGATACGCCGAGCCGTGAATATCAGATGCAATGACATATTTCATAGTGTGTCTCCTTTGCGGTGTTTAGTAGGATTTGAGATTGTATTTGAAATGCTCCCGATCTTCCGGGAGAATGAGGTGCGCTTTGCTGTCGTCTTGGGTAATGGGACGGACAGGCCGACAGGGGTTGCCGTAGGCAAGGACGTTGTCCGGAATGTCTTTGGTGACCACACTGCCTGCGCCGATGACAGCTTGACTGCCAATATGAACGCCGTCCAAAACGACGACGTTGCTGGCAATCCAGACATTGCTGCCAATATGGATTCCTTGGGCATATTCTGCCATGGTCATCTTGCCCTGCTCATTTAGACCCAGCCGTTCCTGTGCCAGCAGGGGATGGTTGGTAGCCATGAGAGAGACATTGGGACCCAAGCAAACATTGTCGCCAATATAAATGGGGCCGTCATCCATAACGGTCAGGTTAAAGTTGGCAAAAAAATTATTGCCGATATGCGTGTGGCAGCCGTAGTTAAACTGCAGCGGGCCTTGAAAATAGTAGACGCTGCCGATAGAGCCAATAATTTCTTTGATGATAGGCTGCCGTGCCGGATCGCTTTCGTCAAGCTGGTTGAAGCGGAGACAGGCACGATGGGCTTTGCGTTTGCGCTGTACCAATTCCGGCGTGCGGTTGTTAAACATACAGCCGGCAAATATTTTTTCTTCTTCAGTCATTTGTATCACCTCAGATATAGGGTTAAACCTATTTGTATCATACTGGCTTACGCGGGAAAAAGCAAGGCGGTGCAGGCACTGGCGGGGACTTCTTTTGCCCAGGGAAGAGAAACTGCCAAAGAGCGGCGCTGTTTTGGGGAAAACACGTATGCAGAAAATCATGCCTCTGTACATATGTTTGTCATCATGGTATACTAAGATAATCAATAACTATTATTTTTTACTTTGCTGAAACGAGGTAAGGTCATGGATATACAGTCTCATTTAAGTAAAGATTACGATACATCGCATCCCTTCCGCGTCGTCGCGCCGTATGAACCGATGGGCGACCAGCCGGAAGCCATTCGCTCGCTGGCAGACGGCGTAAAGTCCGGGCAGTGGGCACAAGTACTGTTGGGAGCGACAGGAACAGGAAAAACGTTTACGATGGCCAAAGTCATAGAAGCCGTACAGAAGCCGACCCTTGTTATTGCGCACAACAAGACGCTGGCGGCGCAGCTTTGCAGTGAATTTAAAGCGTTTTTTCCTGACAATGAAGTGGCATATTTTGTCAGTTACTATGATTATTACCAGCCGGAAGCGTATATTGCTTCAACAGATACATATATTGAAAAAGATGCGTCCATTAATGATGAAATCGATAAACTGCGCCACTCGGCGACGATGAGTCTTTTTGAACGGCGCGATGTCATTATTGTTGCGTCCGTATCTTGTATTTACGGGTTGGGCGATCCGGAAGACTACAGCGAACTGGTCGTATCTCTGCGGTTGGGGCAGGAAAAACCGCAGGAAGAGATTTTGCACAAACTCGTCGATATTCAGTATACGCGCAATGACATGAACTTGGAACGCGGCACATTCCGCGTACACGGCGATACGATAGAAGTCATGCCGGCCGCCTATGATAATGCCGTCATCCGTATCGAAATGTTTGGCGATGAAATCGACCGCCTGACAGAAGTAGATGCCTTGACTGGTGAAGTGTTGGCAGAACGCAGTCATGTGGCTATTTATCCGGCAAGTCATTATGTAACGACAAAAGATAAGATGGAACGGGCTCTCGGCACGATTCGGACGGAACTGGACGCGCGGCTGAAAGAGCTGAAGGACGGCGGCCATTTGCTGGAAGCGCAGCGACTGGAACAGCGGACGCGCTACGACATGGAAATGATGGAAGAAATGGGTTATTGTTCCGGCATAGAAAATTATTCACGCCATTTGGCAGGACGCAAAGCCGGTGAAGCGCCGTATACGCTGCTGGATTACTTTCCCGACGATTTTTTGATTATGATTGATGAATCCCACGTGACGCTGCCGCAGCTGCGGGCCATGTATGCCGGCGACCGTTCACGCAAGGAAAACTTGATTGAATACGGATTTCGCCTGCCTTCGGCACTGGACAATCGGCCGCTGAAATTTGAAGAGTTTGTCGAACGAATCAACCAGATTATTTATGTCAGCGCTACGCCGGGACCGTATGAAATGGAAGTACAGACCAATCTGGCACAACAGATTATCCGGCCGACAGGGCTTTTGGATCCCAAAGTAGAAGTACGGCCGACAGCCGGGCAGATGGATGATTTGCTGAGTGAAATCCGCCGGCGCGTCGAAAAGAAAGAACGGGTGCTCGTCACGACGCTGACCAAAAAGATGGCAGAAGATTTGACGGATTACCTGAAAGAAATGGGCGTTCTCGTCCGCTATCTGCATTCGGATATTGCTACGATTGAACGGGCTGATATTATCCGTGATTTGCGGGCCGGTGTGTTTGACGTACTGGTCGGCATCAATCTCCTTCGTGAAGGGCTGGATATGCCGGAAGTATCGCTGGTGGCTATTTTGGATGCCGATAAAGAAGGATTTTTGCGTTCTGATACGTCGCTGATTCAGACGATGGGCCGCGCAGCCCGCAACGTCGATGGGACTGTTATCATGTATGCCGATAAAATTACCGATTCCATGGCACGGGCGATGGATGAAACGCAGCGGCGCCGTGAAGTACAGGCGGCATACAACAAGAAACATCATATTATTCCTAAGTCCGTCAAAAAAGACGTCGTCAACTTGATAGAACTGACGAAAGTGGCAGAAGACAGCAAAACATACAACAGCGGCAGTGACGGCAAGATGACAAAAGAAAGGCTGCATAAAGTGATTCATACGCTGACGCAGCAAATGAAGGAAGCCGCTAAAAATTTGGAATTTGAAAAAGCGGCAGCCCTGCGGGATAAACTGGGACAGCTGCGGCAGCAGCTCAGTGCCATGAGCTATGACGACACACTGCCCAAACAAATGCAGGGCCGTGATATGCCGTCAGCCCGCTACGTACGAAAAATAAAGCGGCCTGATGCAAAACGCAGAAAAGGCAAGTAGAAACAGGACATGGCAAGATTGAAAAAAGGAGCAGACAGATAAAGTATGCAGGATACATATATTGTCATTAAAGGAGCAAGACAGCATAATTTAAAAAATATCGACGTGAAGATACCGCGGGACAAATTAGTCGTGTTTACGGGATTGTCCGGTTCCGGGAAATCGTCACTGGCATTTGACACGATTTATGCCGAAGGACAGCGGCGCTATGTCGAATCATTATCAGCCTATGCACGGCAGTTTTTGGGACAAATGGACAAGCCTGATGTCGATTATATTGAAGGCTTGTCACCGGCGATTTCTATTGACCAAAAGACGACGAGCCGCAATCCCCGCTCAACAGTCGGCACGGTCACGGAAATTTACGATTATCTCCGTCTGCTCTATGCCAGAGTCGGCGAAGCGTACTGCCCTAAATGCGGCAAACCGATTCGCCAGCAGACGATTGAACAAATGGCAGATGCCGTCATGGCTTTGGGAAACGGGGAAAAGGTTATGATTATGGCGCCTGTCGTTGACGGACGCAAGGGAACGCACCAAAAACTGCTTTCCCGCCTGGTCAAGGACGGCTATGTCCGCGTGCGCGTCGATGGGGAAATATACGTATTGTCGGACGACATTCCCTTGGATAAAAATAAAAAGCATACGATTGACGTGATTATCGACCGGCTGGTCATTAAAGATAGTATTCTGACGCGTCTGACAGACTCGCTGGAAACAGCGGCCAAGTTGGCAGACGGCATTGTTCATATTTTTCAGATGAGCACGAAACAGGTATTGACATTCAGCCAGCATTTTGCCTGCCCGGACTGCCATGTCAGCCTGCCGGAAATTGAGCCGCATCTGTTTTCTTTTAACAGTCCCTTTGGCG
>SAMEA104315421__coassemble_1438_pt1 | contig 11962 bp, 3 predicted proteins | sample SAMEA104315421__metabat2_high_PE_001 | metagenome-assembled genome bin SAMEA104315421 (sample SAMEA104315421) | gut metagenome | biome: Monkey gut; feature: monkey-associated habitat; material: faeces | place: China | collected 2013
AATTCTTTCGTTGCCGGGTGAATACCGCCTTCGCCCTGTACCGGTTCTACCATAATGCCAATCGTGTTTTCCGTAACGGCTTCTTTAAATGCGTCCAAATTGTTGAACTCTGCATACGTAAAGCCCGGCGTCATATCGCCAAAACCAATCTGGCAGGCATTGTCCGGCTGCCCTGTCGCACTCATGGAACCAAACGTGCGGCCATGAAACGACATCTTCGCCGTGACGATGTTGTATTTGTGCGGGCCATACGTTTCTACCCCATATTTACGAGCCATTTTAATCATGGCTTCGTTGGCTTCTGTCCCGGAATTCTGATAAAAGATTTTATCCATGCCAATAGCCGTGCAAACCTTTTCAGCCAGCAAGGCCTGCGGAATCGTATACGGATAATTGAATGTCTGCATAATATCCATAGCCTGATCGATAACGGCCATAACGACTTTGTCATTGCAGCTGCCTGCGCTGTTGACGGCAATGCCGGCATAGAAATCCAGATACGGCGTCCCCTTTTCGTCGTATACATACATTCCCTTAGCCCGTTCTGCCAAAAAGTCGTACCGTTCGTACGTTTCAATCATGTACTTTTTTACTTTGGCCTTAATGTCTTCTGCTGTCAAACCTGTTTCTGTCAATCGCATTGTCTATTCCCCCTATAACCAAACAACTATCCTTACCTGCAAAAACAAATAGAGGCAATGACATCTAAGCGTATTCTCAGCGTCATTGCCTCTGCATATGTTGTTTTGCATTTATTAACTGTAATTATACTATCACTTTATTTTTAATCTGTCAACACAATATATTTATTATTTTTTTATGTTTATCTTAATGTTTTATAAACAAACACATGAACATCATCTACTTTTCTTTGCTATATACGTTAGCAGTCCGCTGTATTTAGATCTTGACTTAAAGCACACTCTAGATAGTATGATAGCATAAAGTAATTGATTTCAGGAGGATACACTGATGAATAAAAAAAAGCTCGCCAAATGGCTGTGCCCTATCGTGCTCATTGCCTGCGCTGCCGTATACATGTGGGTTCCCGGTGCCAAAACAGTCACCCAGCAAAGCGTGAAAGCGACAAAAGCCGTTGCTGCTCATTACGCTCCCACTGACGCCGTAGATGCCGCTAACATCCGGCAGGTTATTACCAAAGACAGCACCACATCCCGCACTATTATGTGGCAGTCTTCCTTTTCAGAAGACAATGCCGTCGTCGAATACCGCCGCAAAGACAGTGATGACCTATGGAGCGTCCCCGCAAGCAGCGAAGAATTTACCGACGATGATACGACAACATACATTCACACCGCTGTACTGACTGACTTGACGCCGGGGACATCATATGAATACCGCGTTGGGTACGAAAAAAAGCGGAGTGGCTGGATGCCGCTGCAGACAGCACAGGGCCATACCTTCAAAGCCTTAATTTTCCCTGATTCCCAATCCAGCGACTACAGTGCCTGGGCAGCCACCAAGGACCCGGCATGGCAGGCCAATCCGGATGCCCAGTTTTTTGTCAACATGGGCGATTTAGTGGATAACGGGCAGGACCATTACCAATGGAATGCCTGGTTTGATGTCGTCGCAGACATGGCAAGCCAAATCCCTGTCGCGCCGATTATGGGCAATCATGAAACCTACAACAGAGATTGGAAAATCCGCATGCCTGTCGCATATCTCCATTTGTTCTCCCTGCCGGCGCAGGAAAACCCAGATTACCAAAACCAATTCTATTCCTTTGATTACGGCGACGTGGATTTCATCGTCTTAAACACGCAGATTACAGAAATGGCACAGTTCCAACCGCAGCTGCTGGCAGATGAAATGGCATGGTTCCGCAAAGATATTCGCAGCACGGATAAAAAGTGGAAAGTCGTCCTCATGCATAAAGACCCCCTGCAGTACGGCTTTGCCAATCGGCCCGACCCTAGAGAAGAAGGGTTCTCTCCGGAAGGAAAAGACTGGATGCCTTTATTTGATGAATACGGCGTCGATGTCGTTTTATCCGCACATTTGCATACGTACCGCGACCGCGGCCATATCGCTGATTTCAAACGCGATGCCAAAGGTCCGCTGTATATTATTACCGGCGTTGCCGGCAACGTACAGTATCCCGGCCTTTGGAAACAGCATGCCTTGGCTCCCCAGCCGGAAACAGACAACTACCTCGTCATGCAGGCCACAGAGAATACCTTATCCTTTAGCAGCTATCTTCCATCAGGAGAATTGCTTCACACGAGTACCGTAGAAAAATAACTTTTTAACACTACAAACGATAAACTGCAAACTACAAACCAAAAGGGCTTGTCGCTTCACGCGACAGCCCTTTTTTACGTCATCATCTAAAACATTTTATATACCTGCAGCCACCATCTGCCCTGATGATCTTCCGGTTCTGTACGGTCTCTGCGTCCATGAATTTTCCACGCATAATCCAGCTGTACATTCCAATCCGTCGGCTTTTGATAACGCAGCCCGACGCCCCAGCCGGACAAATGATCCCATGCCCGATCGCCGCCATTTCGCAGCTTCGCGCCAGCTGTATCAATAAATACGGCTGATTCCAAATACTTGATGCCGGTCTGGCGGCGGATTTCTCCTGTAAGCAAATATCCCGCATCGCCGTATCCATCACTGGCACCATACGCCCGCACGCCATTCATGCCGCCGAGATAAAACTGTTCACTGCCATCCAGCGAACGATTTGCCAGCTGGCCGCTCGCGTTGATGCGGTAATTCCACGGCCCGTCGTACCAGATATTCAGCAAATCACCGGTCAGTTTATGATAAGTTCCGTCATAATACATGGAACTGCCGCTGCCCGTATCCGTGCGGATATGCCCATTCCAGTAGATAAGACTATATTGAGTAAACTGATTGGGGTAATATTGACTGCCGCTTAATCCCACATGAAAGACATTCCCTGTCTTTGTCGTAGAAATCTCTCCGGCAATCGGTATGCCCGGCAGCAACTCGAAGCGATATCGATTGCGGTCTTTGATATTCCGATGATCGTATCCGTACAGCAACGTAAGCCGCTGCAGCCTGTTTCGATATAACGGCGTCAAACCATAAAAACTAATTCCTCTGGATTGCCCCAGCGACGTATAAAAATTATTTGTTTTTAGTTCATAACTTGACTGGCTCCAGCCAATACCCCAGCGCGTACCGTCATCCCCAACCGGCGTTTCATAGCGCACGCCGTAGTTTTTTACCTCATGATTGGTCATCATGCCGTTTAAAATGACTTTGTCCCCGCCATGGCTGGGATTGTTGATTTCCGTATGAAACCCATAACGGTATTTGCCCGAATAGTAGCCGCCGCCATTATCAAAAAAGATATAGTTGTTCCATACAGGACGCCGCAGCACTTCTACGCCCATCTTAGTAGTACCGGCAGTATCTCCCGGCATGAAAACAGCCCGTGCTGTCACAGCCGGCAAATCATTCAGATTGTTCATGACCATTTCCACAGTATTGTCTTTGATGACATCACCGGGACGGAGTTTTTTTACATATTTTTGAATAACCGAATCCACCACATCGGATTCATTTTTTAGTACCGTAATCGAATCATAGGCAGCCGTATAGACATGAATCGTCAATACACCCCGCTGTATTTCCTGGGCTGGTAAAACCGCTTGCGGAATCGTATATCCTTTGCTGCGATAATATTCCGTAATTTTCTGTGTCAGCACGGATAACTCACTAACTTCCACATTTCGTTGGCTGTACGCACGTAAAATCTGCTGCAGCCCTTCCTGTTCATCGACTGGGAGCAGTGTCCCCTGCAGAACAATTTTGCGAATATAAAATGCCGGACGTTCTGCCGTGCCCGTATTGCCGCTCTGCGAATGGATTCGGCTCGTATCAATCAGACGGTCCTGCTGGCCTGTCCGCTGATACGGCTGTGTCGTTACCGCTTCTTTATCAAACGTCGGAATCGGCGATGCCCCTTGACACGCCGCTCCTAAACAGACCATCGCCATCGCGATACTGCATACTTTATAATTCATCGTATAAAAAATCCTTTCTCACTACACGCAAGGTGAAGCACCTGCACAGACACAGTCATGTCTATGCAGGTCTTCCCCAGCGCTACCATATCATTCACTCTGCCAACACATGTACGCCGCCATTCACAAAATGCAACTCTGCCCGGCGTTCCCGGAAATGATGCTGCTTATCCCACGGCGTATGATACCACAAATAATCCGTTACAACCTGGGGAACATCCGGAATAGGTGGACGTACATTTTGCTGTACAATCAAGTTGCCCCATTCATGCGTAAAATCATAATTTTTTCTATACGCTGACGGCAACTCACCATACATTCCATCATTGACAGTCCGAATCACACCCATATACGTGCCTGCTGTTTGTTCATACTTGGCATCAGCAACACCATATTGTAACTGCCCTAATACTTCTTCTGAATCGCCATTGACTAATCCCCAAAGCCGTCCCGTATAATTCGGTTTCTGACCCACGGTAATTGTCTGGTCATCAGTACGAACACGAAGCAAAGCTTTGTCGATCTTTGCCGTACCGTTGGCAATACTTTCTACCTCATAGTTACTCAGGTTTATCTGTTCTTTCGTCTTCCCTAACCCGACTTTACCAGTATACGTACCTGCATTGTCTGTCCACATACCATTCGTGCCGTCTTTTGCCGCACTGTTGGTGTAGGATACACTGCCAATCAGGTTCTTGACGACTTCTTCGCTGTCTCCGTTTGTGTTGCCGCTCAGGGTATACCCATACCGGCTTTCATCAAACTTCGTGCCATACGTCGTATTCGCATTGCCTACAGTAAGGTTCAGCTTCGCTTTATTTATCGTAGCTGTACCGTTGGTAATGCTAGCGACGTCATAGTTATCCAAGTTTATCTGATCTTTTGTCTTCCCTAACCCGACAGCATTGCCATACGTGCCTGCATTATCCGTCCATGTGCCATTCGTGCCATCTTTTGCCGCACTGTTGGTGTAAGATACACTGCCAATCAGATTCTTGACGAGTTCTTCGCTGTCTCCGTTTGTGTTGCCGTTCAGGGTATACCCATACCGGTTTTCATCAAACTTCGTGCCATACGTCGTATTCACATCGCCTACAGTAAGGTTCAGCTTCGCTTTATTTATCGTCGCTGTACCGTTGGTAATGCTAGCGACGTCATAGTTATCCAAGTTTAGCTGATCTTTTGTCTTCCCTAACCCGACTGCATTGCCATACGTACCTGCATTGTCTGTCCACATACCATTCGTGCCGTCTTTTGCCGCACTGTTGGTGTAGGATACACTGCCAATCAGATTCTTGACGACTTCTTCGCTGTCTCCGTTTGTGTTACCGCTCAGGGTATACCCATACCGGCTTTCATCAAACTGCTGGCCATAGGTGGTTCTTACATCTCCTACTGTAATGTTCAATCTAGCTTTCTTGACTTCAATTGTCCCAGTAGCATCTCCTACTAGTTTGTAGTTACCTGCTTTTTCACCGTTCAGTTTCGCATTGTCTACTTTTAAGCTGCTATCATAGTTTCCAACATCTGCCGTATCGCGATTGTCTTTGTTATTGGCATACTTACTGTTTTCTCGAATAGCTATATTGCCACTAACTGTTACATCGTCTCCATAGACAATGTCTCCATCTTTGAAGCTAAGGTCTCCGGCATGAATTCCATCGGTGCTACCGTAAACGATGCTTGCTGTCAAGTCTTTCAGGCTTACTTCTCTTGGCGTGATATACGATTTACCTGTGCCAACAGTAATGTCATAGTTGTTCAGCTTCAAACCATCACCTGTCAAATCAGCTTTATCTATACTCCATGTATAGTCGCCTTCTTTGACGTCATTGGTCTTTGTTCCATTCGCTATCAAGCCGCCATCTTTTACCTTGGCTTTATCAAAGTCAATTGTTCCGCTATCACCATTGACTAGTTTGTAGTCTTTGAGACTGTAACTGCCTTCTGTGATATTAGTATCACCATAAGTACGTTTTACATCATTTAAATTCAGGTTCAGTTTTGCTTTCGTCACTTTAGATGCAGCACTACCAGTAAAGGTTACATTGTAATTAGTATTTAGATTGTCTACGCCGCTCAATGTGCCTTTCCATGTATAGTCTCCTACATTCTGTGTTTTCTTGACATCGGTCAGACTACCTTCTTTGATGGCTCCGTCCTTTGTGACAGTAACAGTTAAGCCGCTGTCTCCATTGACCAGCTTCGTTCCATTCTTATATTCCAATTCACCGCTATAGTTTTTATTTATCAGATCACCATATACTCTGCTGATATCTTTCAAACTGACTTCCAAATTGGCTTGTTTGACAGTTAAATCACCTTTGGCTTCTGAAGAAATTGTATAGTTCCCTGCCTCAGTTCCTGTTAATCCAATTCCAGTCACATTCATGTTTTCTTTATAAATTCCCGCATCAGCTGTGTCTCGTTTATTCTGATTTTTTACATATTCTTCACCTTTAGACCATTGACCATTCCAATTCAGACCTACATCATCACCAGATATTACACCTTCCAAAATACCACTCTTATCTACTTGCCAATCTTTTCCATCTTGTTTCCCGTAAACAATGCTTGCGGCAAAATCTTTCGCAATCAATGCTTTCTTTGCAATCTCTACATTTCCTACAGTGAAATCATAACCCAAGTTATTCGGATCAAAATCAGTGCCACCGTTGTTACTGCCAATCTGTGCCGACCAGAGCCAGTTAGTGTAGATTCTGGCATTTTTCGATGCGTTGCTTTGCAGTAAGGACGAGCTATTGGTAAAGTCTGCAAAATCTGCGTCTTTTTGATTGATCAGGGTTTTATCGGAAATCAGTTTGTTGATATCCAGTTGATTTTGCCCATTGTAGGTCAGATTGTTTAGGGCATCTTCTTTGACATTGGCTTTCGTAAGGAACACTTTCAGCAGTGGGTTTGTATGGTCTTCGTAGATTTTCCAAACAGCAGACTTGCCATCACTGCCAGTGAAATTAAATCCATCATAATTACTAGCTTTATTAGAAAATCCATAACCATTGGTTACCGCATTTCCGCTTCCTACCAGTTTATCTTTCCCATAGACATTGGAAATCGTCCCATCATTAGCTCCTGCAATCAAGCCAGATATTGTAGTACCAGTGACTGTAGTATTTTTGTCTGTATAAGCATTGGAAATTATTGCACTATTGGCATTATTGCCAACAATACCACCCACATTGGACGCACCTGTAATAGTCTGATTCTGTCCATCTTTTGTCATGACGTTGGTGAATACTTGGTCGATGGTGCCGCTGTTGGTGCCGGCTATGCCGCCTACGTTCGTGCTGTTTTTGGCAGAAATGACGCCGGTGTTGTAGCCTGCCGTCAAATGTCCTGTATTCGAGCCAATGAGTCCGCCAATATTTTCACTACCACTATCTTCAACATTCAATTTCCCTGTCTTTTCATCATAAGAGCCGGCCTGAATGGTGCCGTTGTTATAAATTTGATGTTCGTAGAAGCCATCATTCTTATCCCGGCCGCCAGTGACAGTGCCGTGATTGATGCCAATGATGCCGCCTACGTTGGAAATGCCCGTTACTTTCCCTTTCAGGGTATTCAGCATCGACGAATTGGTAATGGAAACATTCTCTCCATTGACGCCAATGATACCGCCAGTTCCGTTTTCTTGTGTTGCACCCTCTTCTGATGCATTGCCGTGAACTTCGCCTTCGTTTTTCATGACTGCATAGGAAATATCCGCATCATTTTCACCGATGATACCACCAGCACCGCCAGCAGTAGCAATGACCATACCGGAATTGGTGACGCCTACGCCGTCTGTTTCTTTACCTGTTATTTCCACTTCATTTTTACCGATGACGCCGCCGACGTAGTTCTTGCCGATAACTTTGCCTTGATTGCTGTTGCCCATACCAAGCAATTTTCCGCCAGTTGCATTTCGGCCTACAATACCGCCGACATAGGTAGCTTCAGTCGCATCGACGGTGGCACTATTGGTAGCATTGGTGATGGTGCCCACATTTTCACCAGTGACGCCGCCAAAGAATTGGGCATTGGTAGAAATATCTGTCAGTGAGCCTTGCAGTTTCTCTTTTTCGTCCTGCCCAATGATGTGAAGATAGATATCGGAATTGACATTTTCAATGATGCCGCTGTTTTTACCGGCAATGCCACCGACATTTTCCCAGCCGTAGATTTCGCCCTTGTTCAGCAACGTGGATTGATTTTCTGCTGAAATGGTTCCTTCATTGACACCTGCGATGCCGCCCACATTGCGTACACCCGTAATCTTGGCAACAGAACCATTTTCCAAGTTATGCAGCGTAGAGCCGTTCCCATTGGTACCGACCATACCACCTACATTTTCTCCACCACTGATAGTGCCAGTATTTCTGCCATCAGAAATGGAACCGGACTGCTGGTTTCCCACCAAGCCGCCTACGTTCTGACTGCCTGCATCGCCGATGATTTCCATGGCGTTGGCTACATTGGAAATAGAAGCAATCTTCTTTCCTTCACTACTACTTTCCTCATTTTGATTAATCCCTGCAATGCCACCAATACCAGAAGAACCATTGAGAACGCTTTCGTTGTAGGCTTCGCTGATAGTACCATAGTTAGCACCGACAATACCGCCAGCCGTTTCCGTGTGCGATTCTTTTCCTGTTACCCCATGAGCACTGACATTAGAAATTCCAACTGCTTCTCCATTGCCGTCATAGTTAACACCCACAATACCGCCCATTTGTGACGCTTTACCATCGGTGCTATCGATGTTGGTAGTAACGGCACTATTGGTTTGTGCATTGGAAACACTGCCATGATTGGTCCCTGCCAAACCACCTGCAATGGTATTTTCTCCTGCAATGACCGTACTTTGATCGAATAAATTCTCCATGAGGCCCTGATTGATGCCAACCATACCACCGATACTGCCGGTTCCGGTAATGGAATTGCCCAAGCCAGTGACATTGGAAATCCAGCCACTATTATTAGATGCAACAGCTCCGGCATTTTCTCCGGTAAAAACAGAAGAATAAATTTCCATATTCCGAACAATGCCACCATTGTTGGCAATGAGCCCCTTCTCTGCAGTGAGGCCAATGATGCGATTGCCCAAACCATCAAAAGTACCCGTATAGGATTTATCTGTCCCATCCTTATTTTTTCCTCTGGCAATGGTTTCATAATGGCTCAATCCACTGGCGTCGATATCATTTTTGAGCAGAAAATTGGCATGCAAAATATCAAATTCATTAGTATCACTTGGGCCATAGGGACTTTTTTCTGCATAGTGCTGAATGCCATTCAGCTGTTCTGCATTGCTGATGAAGGTATAGAAAATATCATGAATGCTATTGGTTTCACCCGTTTTATCAGTTCCATTCGGACCACCATAGGATGTACCATTGGCTGTAACAGACAACTTCCACAATGCATCTAAAAATTTATGCGTTGTTTTTCCATCTTCATCGGTATAATCATACTGTTTGTAATCAAAATTACCAACCACATCGTCTATAGAATTGCCATTTTTGTCTTTAAATTGATACTGGCTATTCCAAGCATCGATTGCAATTTTGATACCTTCACTGTCGGAACTATTATCTGCCGTAATGCCATGTTCTTCCGTGCTGTGTGCCGTCAAGAAATCTTGAATCGCTTTGGCTTTTTTATCCCCTGTGACCTGGCCGCCAATGTTGGTCAAATCGAGGATGATATTTTTATTGCCCGTGAAATTCAGTTTCCCTGTGTTTTATTTTCCTCCATGACCGATGGTGTAATCACTGTCCATGTAAATATCCCCATGGTCCGATGTGACAGACAGATTGCCGCCCACTTCGGTTCTGCCATTTTTCTGATTGCCGTAGAGGATGTTGACATTGCCATCAGCAGTAATATTCAAATCGCCATTTTTCTTATCGATCTTATCAATGGCTAACGAATAGAGCTGTCCCAAATTGGTCAAGCTGGTCAATTTACCATCGGAAGTAAATGTCGATAAATCGATGCTATTCCAATAATCCTGGCTATACTGGCTATCGATACCACTGATACTAGGAATGCGGGTCGCATCACTGCTATCTAGCGTATCTTTGGAAGTCTTCACCGCACCATAGAGATTCACTTCCCCGCCGGTCAGCGTCACATCTCCCAAGTCGGAATGACCACTCTTGCCGACCGCATGGATTTCACCGCTGTCGTCCAGCACTTTGCCTTTGGCATCAACAGACACCGAACCAGCATGTAAAGTCGAACCACCGCCAAACTGCATATCATGAATTCCGTCACCGTTAATGGTCAATGTCCCTGTCGTATAAATTTCGCCGCCAAAAATTCCTGTCGGATTGGTGATATACATATCATTTAACGTCAGATTCGGCGTATAGTTTTCATTGCCAATGACCGCAATGGAACCATTGTTTTTCAAATCCAAATCTTTCCAGTTAAAGGTTAAGGTATCATTACTATTAGACCGAATAATGGTGAGCAACGGATTGTATTCCGTGCCATACTGCAACGTGCCATTGCTAGTTTTATTTATTAAATCATTATAGTTCGCATCCTGACTAAAATATTTTTCCGAACCGGGCAAAAAGGCATTTAATATAGGAAGTGTAGTACCTTCGACCATACGCCAAGTATCGTCTGCCGTGTGTCCTTCACCAAAATCGACTTTGCCATTTGTTTGTGAAGAAAAATGCAAACCATTATAGGAATCCTGCTTTTTGCTTTGAACAGCAGAAATAACAGTATATCCATTTTCCTTATTTTTATAACTTGAATCGCCATTTAGATTATTGGTAGCAACAAAGCCAACTGATGTACCATCACTCTTCTTATCATCACTTTCGATATAGTATAAATTTTGCATAGTAACATCGTTGGTTGATGCTCCACTTCGGGAATTAAAATTACCAATGATTGCTCCAGCATATCCACCATTATTTTTGTATAATCGTCCGACGGTATAACCATTAGCTATCTGGAGTTGTTTATTATCATTTTTATGTGGGCCATAGTTAACGATCTCACCAATTAGACCACCTACAGTATTGTTTCCCGATGCGTAGGAGCGAATAATTCCTAAATTATATACATTGCTCAATATCATAGGCTTCCATGTACCATCAGTATCATTTTCAGCGCCAACATTGGCACCACCTACAATTCCACCAACTTCACTTGTTCCTGCTACACTTGGACTGGCTACCGTAATATTTCCTGTATTGAACACATTGCAAATGGCCCCATTAAACCAATATCCTACAATACCACCGACTACGTTATATCCATTATAGATATTGCCAATATTATAAGCCTTTTCTACCAGTCCAGAGAGACGACCCACGATACCACCCACATGACGTCCATAGTACTTGGTGTATTCCTGACTGCCTACTTGGCCTTTATTATATACATCATACAGTACAATACGACCTATGCCCTGTTCTGTACTATCACCTAAAATACCACCCAAATTAATTTGAGCAATATTACTATCTGCTTTTCGTGTAGTCGTTATATTTCCTAAATTATAGGAAGAAGCAATAGAACCATTGAATGTAAAACCAGCAATGCCACCGATATTAACATAGCCTTGGACATTGCCATTATTGGCACTGCCTGAAATAGAAGCTTTTCCTACCTCTTTCTTGATATTATCTAATCGATCTTGGGCAGACAACTGCTTCCCGTCTTTACTGGTAAAAGGTTCATCAATTTTTCCTGCAATTCCGCCAACGTTCGATGCCATTGCTGTTTCAGGAGGTGTATCTTTTTCCACATCATCACTATGTACATTGCCACGATTGACACTGCCTTCAATATGAACGTTCTGGCCGAAGAGCATCCCTGTAATACCACCAATATTCCCAATGTTATACTTTTCCGGTCTGGAATTGGCATTTTCTTTTGCAAAACCACTATCTGTCACACCACCGGTAGCT
>SAMEA104315421__coassemble_1510_pt1 | contig 11325 bp, 13 predicted proteins | sample SAMEA104315421__metabat2_high_PE_001 | metagenome-assembled genome bin SAMEA104315421 (sample SAMEA104315421) | gut metagenome | biome: Monkey gut; feature: monkey-associated habitat; material: faeces | place: China | collected 2013
AGCATTTATAATGCCAACCATCCAAATGGCTATATGCGGGGTTCGATACTTTGGATGTATCCAACTCAAGAAGTGAGGCAATGCATGATCTTCTGCCATTGTATAGATATAACGTGCCGGAGCAGCAATTCCCGGATTGATTGTGGAAAGGTCACCACCAAAGGCGATGCCGATACATAACAAACTCAAAGGTGCGCCAACTAATCCGTCTGCATAGGGAGCATCCGCTGTCGCCAAGATACCATAAAACTCGCTGGGAACTAACCCCACGAGAAACCACTGGAACAGCGCATTAACAGCAAATACCAGAAATACAGACAATTTCAACGCTCTCGGCAGCGTATAATGTGGATATTTAACTTCTGCACCCATTGACACACAAGTCTCGAAACCTGTATAACACCACCAAACTAAGCCGAAAATATACATTAACTCTTCGAACGGCGGTAATGATGACATAGCAAATCCACCAAAATATTCCATATGAACATGAGGTATCATATATAGGAACCAAACAATAGCACATCCCCAAAAGAAGAACATGAATGCTGTCTGTAACTTGCCAGACATTTCAATGCCTTGTAAATTCAAGATCAGGAATAAGGCCACCAAAATAATAGCAATGATTCGTGGATCCAACCACGAAATATCAACGCCTAACTGTTCCATCAAAATCGTGAAGTAATTGGCAAAAGCCAAGGTCTCACCTGCACCGATAGCAATAACGGAAACAATATAATGCCATCCAGCTAAATTCGCCCATACACGATTCAGTCCTAATCTGGCATAAACATAGGTACCACCAGCATATGGCAATGCCGCCGCCATCTCACCATAAATCAAACATGGCCAAACAGAGATAAGCAATGCTACCAGAGTAAAAACAATAATCCAAGGTCCTACCAAGCCAATTTGTGAGGAACCACAGGTAAACAATCCTACACCAACCACAGTACCAATCGTCATGCTAATGGCTTCTTTCAATCCCAAGACACGAACCAATCCATTTTGCATACTATTTGATTTATCCATTATAAAATCATCTCACTTTAATCATTTAACAAAAAATCCGCATATTTAACTGCCATATCATGCCAATTACGTAAAGCTTCTCCCATATCAGCTCCGCAAGATTCGCGATAGAGAGCCCAAACGAACCAATAGTAGGCAATAATAGCTGTATAAGCCAAAAAATGAAATTTACGTTCTGGAGTAAATGAATCGCTTAAATATTCATCAATAAAACGTTCTGCTTCGGTAAAATCATACATTGCATCGACAATATAGTAGCCGACATCGATTCCCGGATCTGAATAGCCAGAATACTCCCAATCAATAAGGATAACCGAGCCATCGTCTCTGATCATCCAGTTAGGCTTGTAAGTGTCTCCATGGCAAAAACATTTCTGCACCCCATCAGATAGCGTTTTCCGATAAAGTTTTTCTATCTTACTTTTAAGGGCCTTATATTGATCAAAGTTATGTTCCTTAGCACTGCGAAGCATCTGCTCTATGGAAAGCGCATCTTCCCAGGGCTTCATGCCATAATTCGTTTTCTCTGGAATGTCGTGTAAACGCCGCATAACAGCAATAACCTTCTTAGAATCCGCAAAATTCTGATAGTCTGGCTCGCGAAAATGATGAACAAACTTCGAGATTTTCCAGCCTTCATTGACATCCATATAGATATACGTCGGATCAATTCCAAACTTTTTTGCTAACAGCAATGATTTTTTTTCATTACGTCGGTTAATAATATTCTCTGTCCCATCTCCTGGGTGTCGATAAATATAATCTGTATCCCCAATCTTGAATATGAATGATGTATTTGTCATACCCTCACTCACTGGACGGAAGTCAACAACATCTTCTTCATCACAGCGAAAAACTAACTTAATGTTACGGATAATTTCACTATGACTATACTCTAAATAATGTCGATCAAATTCACGCAGTTGCTCAAAATAATCAAACTCATGAATCATATCTTGTTCATATTCTTTAAAGTAAAATGGAGGAAGTATTGTCAGATTGTCTTTTACTAGCCATTCCCAGAACATATTATCATATTTGCCAACATTACGGTCTTTCTCAACCAAGGCTAAAAAAGCTTTGGCAAACGAAGCATTCCAAAAGGAATGCCCTAACAGCACATATCCACTATCCATACTTTTCTGCATCTTAATAATACGATGCATTGAATCGCATACGGCAAACATTTCATCTTCTTTATGGGTAGTAGCATATCCCGCATAAAAAGAATCGTATTCATAAGCATTAAATGGATTTTCAGAAAAATAACTGTCACACACACAAATATATGTATTGTTCAGTTTTTCTTTACACAGGTAAAGACTCTCTATATTATTTTTAATATTATACGATGGATTAAAAATGAACTTGATAGGGTATTTTTCTTTAAGATACTGAAACATTTCTTTTTTATAGCCAAGAACAATGGTAATATCACCAATACCAGCTTCAAGAAGTTGTTGAATCTGTCGCTCAATCAAGCGCTCACCCTTGACCTCATATAAAGCTTTGGGCTGCTCTAAAGAAAGCGGAATGAATCGCGATGCAGAACCAGCAGCCAAAATAACCGCATTATCCACTTTATAAGGCTGTAATGTCCGTAAACCTGCTTGAGTCAATGCTCCATCTTCTGTAAGAAAACCGTCCTTTTTCAGCTGTTTATAAGTCTTGCGGTCTTTTACATCGATATTCATGTTGATATTTTTTGTAATCCGAGCTCGTCCTATCGAAGCGTTATAAGCTTGGTTCAATAGATTAAATTCAACGCGGTTCATAAACTATCCCTCCGTATTATCGATAAGATGAATCCAACATGGCAAGCTCATCGTAATTATCGATTTCAATGATATCCTGTTTTCTGCATGGACGAATCTCCACAGCATAATTCTCTTTTCTTAACTGCAACGGAACTTGTTCCCAAAAAATATTTTTATCTACTATGAACAGCTCTTTCCAATCACGATTCAGTTTCTCGCAATCTTCCGCTGTCCAATAGGAGATACCATAATAATTCCAACAAAACGTATTCCCTTTTTGATAGTTTTTGATGTGCCCATTGTCATCCATCTTGAAGCTCCAGTCATCTGTCTGCAGAGAATACGACCCCAAAATATTGCTTACATACTGATATTTGCGGATAAGTACCGGATTCGTAATGTATAAATCTGATTCACAGAGGTAGGCCCCATCATGGAAGCAATCGTGTGCCAAAATAGCTGATGAGATATTGTTTGTCTTATCATAATCATCGTTGTCAATGAAACGAAGAAAAGGATATTTCCCCAATAATTCATCAAATTTTTCTTTGTGATAACCTCGGACAATCGTAATGTCATTAATATCAGCAGCAACTAAAGCGTCTAGTAATGTCTCGATAATATGTCGGCCATTAACCGTTACCATTGGCTTTGGGTACTCTGCCGTAGCTGGCATCATACGGGAACCATATCCTGCTGCTAAAATCACGGCTCTTCTTACACGATATGGCTCTAACATTGACAAACCCGAATGTGTAATAGCAATATGACCATTATCTTCCTTTATATATTTTTTCTCCAGCAGAAATTTATATGCTTCGCTTACACAGCCGCAGGACATATATAAGGCATCCGTAATTCTTTGCTTGTCAAAAACGGAGTTACCACTGTCTGCAATAAAGGAAAGCAATTCAAATAAATAACGTGATATCTTATGTTCCATCGCTACGTACCTTCTTCACCTTGTAAAATAATTATTTTCTGATGCCAATAACATCCAACACACGTTTAGCAGAATTTCCATCAATATATTTATTATACTGTGGAAGAATCTTATGTCGAAAATCTACATGCCTATCTTTTCCATCTATAATTTCACGTAAAGCTTTTTCCAACTCATCTTTGGTATATACATGGTATCCACTCATATAATCCTTGGCGTTTTCAGGATAAAGACCGCCTCTTGAAGCCGCATATTCTCTATAATCATCTAATGTAAAGATAATTGGCTTGTCCAATAATAAATAATCAGTAGCAATCGAAGAATAATCCGTAATCAAGACATCCGACAGAGGAACAACCTGATACAATTGTAGCCCTAATTCTTCTATATCTTCATTACGCAGTACTAAAATATTTGTATAATTTCTTTTAAATACGGGTAGCTCTGCCTGATAAGGATGCAGCTTTAAGACGAATAGTATATTATACCGTTTTAAAAAGTGCGAAAACTCTTCCAATTCATTCATCGATTCAAACAAGGGCAACCCCGTTTCATTATGAATATAATTTTCTGACAGCTGTGCCTGATTTGACTGTCGGAAAGTCGGCATCCAAAAAACAATTTTTCGATATTGATTAAAATGCCAATTTTCATTGATTAATGTCTTTATGCTTTCATTTCCATGAAAAAAATAATCGTTTCTTGGATAACCAGTAACTATCATCTTTTTTATTGGTTCTCCAGTAAAGTCCGATAAATATTCTGCTCCTATTTTTCCAGGAACCGTTATGTAATCTGAACGGCTCTTTTCCATACAACGTTTAGTTTCATTCGTCTTAATTTTCTTATAACCAATACCATGTGAAAGATAGATAAACTTTTGTCCCTCTCTCTTCTTTCCCCAATACAACACATTATAGTGATCAAAAATACTCCAATGGAAGGTAGCTAATGCCTTAGCCCATCTGCGATTAATATGTTGTGTAAATTTAGGTAAGTATTCGGTATTAGGAAACTGATGCTTCGATGCCTTTTCAACATCGCTTACCATCCAAATAACATGATATTTTTCTAAATAGCCCTGTCGGTTCATATAATCAAAGAGTGCATAGCCATTGTCCATCAAGTCCCCATCGCTTTCAAGTAAAACTAAGTTTTGTTGGATTGGACAATGTTTTTGATACCAATAAAATAAAGCTTTATTAGGAATTGCTAATATTCTCCTGATAACAGCTTGACAAGTACCTCGTATGCCTTTCTGTTTTACTTTTTGTAATATTATCGTTATGTTCATCTTCCCATCTCCATTTATCTATACCGGATTCGATCAATGACAATTTTCATGTCCGGAATATACAGTACCAGGACCAACATAAATGTCCCTGCTAAAAATAAAATCAACGGCCAAGTGTCTTGAATGAGCAAAATCCCTGTAGCCTGGATACCGAGTATAATATAGCTGCTCACATCACGCACTAAATTGATACGCATCTTAATGTATTTTCGAGACTGAATCAAGCGAATAATCCAGACAGCTACATAGCACACCGTTGTCGAAACAGCTGCTCCCAACGGCCCCATAATTGGTACGATTAAAAAGTTCAAAACCACATTGATGGCCGCCCCCACCAGTGTCGAGGAAGCAAAGATTTTAGAATTTTTTACTGCAACAAAAATTCCTCCAATATAGCCTGCCATAGATCCAAATAAAATCGCAATAGTTAGCCATGGTACATATTGCCAAGCTGTATAAAAGTCTTTGGCATACAGAAAACTTGCCAGCGGTTTGTCTAAAACTATCAATAACGAACATATTATGGTCATCAAAAAATTATACCCTTTGTAGGTATTTGCGAAAAAGCCTTGAGAGTCTTCCGGATCAAAATCCTGAACAGCTGACAAAGTCCATGCTTGACTGAATATGGACTGAAAAACAGCAAGAATTGAGGGAATTTTGGATGCGACAGAATAAATACCATTAGCAGCTATGCCACAAAAGAAAATAACGATATACCGATCTGATGAATTATTTACCCACCAAGCCAAACTATTCGCAATAAGTGGCAGTGAATACAGTACCAACAGCCTAGATTCTACTGAATATGATTTTAACCAATGTGTTCGCTGCAACATTCGTCCACGAAAAATCAAATATACACATTGTGCTAAAGGACCCAAAATATTTGCCAGGAAATATCCAATTAGCCCCCACTCAAAAACAAGTAAAAATACAATATTTAGTGTAATAGTTACAACGGATGTAATCACACTGGTAATAGACAAATCACTAATATGGCCGATTCCTCGCGTATAAAACGTAACCATTCCTGACAAAGCTTGTATTATAAAAATTAACAGAAAATAAATTCCATACTGCTCTAAAAGCATACTAACAGAAAATATGCCATTGATTACAAGACCTGCGCCAACAATAAAAGTTCCTATCAAAAGATAACGAAAACCAACGGTGACAACAGCATCTTTGTCAAAGTCTTTATCTAATGCATAACGTAAAACACCCTCTTGAATATTAAGTGTCAATATTGGCAACAACACGCCAACCGTAGTATAAAACAAATCATATATACCATAGTCAGTTGTAGATAAAACAGTCGTATACAGTGGTACTAAGAAAAAGCTCAAAGCTTTAGTAGCAAAATTGCTCAATGCCAGCAAACTGATATTTTTTGCCAAATATTTATATTTTCCCATACTTTCCCCCTATATTATAATATTTTAGGGTCTTATGCTTTGGAACCAATGCCCACATTTTTACTATCTCCTTATATATCAATATCTTCGCTTGAGCTGCAATACCGCTTTTAACACGCCGGCTGCCGCCATCATGTTGCATCGTTAGAACCGTCATCCACACAAACAATCTCTACTGACGACTGCTGTACAGACCGTAGTATCGAATCCAAACACCGGCCCACTGTTTTCTCTGCATTATATGCCGGAATAATTACTGACAACTGAATTTCATCCATGTATTCGCTCCTCACACTATCATGTACCTTGTCCGGCACCGTGCCGTACATGTTGTCATTATATCATATATATACTGTATTTGTCAGGCATATCTCCTCTTGGGGGCAAGCAAAAAGGGACTGCAGCAACAGGGGATACACATTCTCCTATGGCTGCAGTCCCTTAGCGATTAGGGGCGATTAGATAACCATTTTTTCTTCTGTCAGATAGTGTTTCATCCGTGCAAGGCTGCGTTTGACGTAATCTCGGACGGTACTTTTGCTGATGTGATATTCTTCTGCGATTTTTTGGTATGAATCGCCTTGGAAAAAATGCAGCCAAATAATCCGGCGCTGCAATTCCGGCAGCGTTGCCATGGCTTGATTCATTTTCCACCGCATTTCATTTTGCAGATACTGAGATTCCGGGCATTCTCCTTCTGAAGCCAGGAGTGCTTCGGGCAAATCGGTTACAGTATCGTTTTCGATGATGTTTTTTTCAATTCGTTTATCATAACATTTCTTCTGATAGGATTCACGGCGCAGGTGATTGCGTACAGAGGCTACCATCATCTTAGTTACTGTCTCCGGCTGCTCCAGATCGTACTGAAAAATACAGTGAATCGCACCGTGGCAGGCTGTTGAAAACGCTTCTTCAAAATTTTGATAATACGATTGATACCGTTTGGCTTGATGATGCAAGAGCGGCATAAATGTCTGAAGCAGTTCTTCTGCAGCCAGTTTATCGCCGCGCTGTGCAGCACGTACACAATGTCTCATCTGAGTCGTCATGAACCCATCTCCTTATACTAAAAACATAAAAGCAATGTAACATTTCCCCCGATACACCTACAGTCATAAGAAATCTCAAATCCACATAGAAAAGTATGGAAAATACCCTGGACAGCATAGGCCGTCCAAGGCATTTCCTGCTATATAGGCTGCGCTTATTCCAGCGTTTCCACTTTACGCGTGATAATCTGGCTGGATTTCAAGCCCGTCAAATTGCCGTTGTCCGTCGCAAAGATTTGCGCATCAACGATAGCTTGCGCTGCGGCATCGACAGTTTCTTTTTTCAAATCCGCTTTGGGATCTGCAATCGAATAGCTGACGTTTTTGTTGGCTCCGTCTACAAACGTAAGCTGCAGCGTTTTGCTTTCTGATTTAATAGCCATAAGGCAACGTCTCCTTTCTGTTAAATTTGAATGACGTAAGCAATGCGTCAACAAGCCAGCTTGCCCATTCAGGCGACGCACAGCAAACCTGTTCACTACCCACTAATCACTAATCACCACTATTTAGCCACTAATCTCGTTTTCGACGATTTCATGGATGCCCGCAATTCGATCTTCGTACAGTGTGCCGAAAGCGTTGGCGGCCGTGACGATGTTGGCCGCGTCGGCGCCGTTTATGAGATTACGCATCTGCACCGATTTTTCGTGCGATTCGCCGAGTTCGTCCTGATAGCTCAGAACCAGTTTCAATTTGCTGACAACTGCCTTGCGTTCTGCCATTTTGCATCCCTCCTTTCGTGTTGAATTGACAAGAGGCGCTGCGCCCCTCCCTGCAAACTACAAACTTAAAACTACAAACTATCCATCACGCCGCGTTGGGCAGATTCCCCGCTCCCTGCATCTGGTACGGGTACTGCATAATACCGGTCGCAATCGCTTTCGCCGCATCGTCTTTATAGGCTTCGTAGCGGCGCCAGTCACTGTCGTTGTCGATAAAACAAACTTCGACAAGGACGGCAGGCATCATCGTATTGCGCAGGACAAAAAGGCTCGGCCGTTCTTTCAGGCCCCGATTCGGCAGGTTGAGGACGGCTTTTACGTTGGACTGGATACAGTGTCCCAGCATTAAGCTGCCCGTTGAGCCGGAAATCAAGGTCTCCGTGCCGCTGGCCCTGCCATTAAAGGCATTGAAATGAATGGATACGAAAAGATCACATTCGGCGGCGTTAGCCTCATCACAAACAGCATACAAATCATCGTTCTGGCCAAAGAGGACCGCCATGCCGTTATGTTCGAGATACTGCTGCACGAGCAGTGACAAGGCATAGGCTTCATCGCATTCTCTAAGGTTTAGGCGCGGATTGACCGCACCGGGATCTAGCTGCCGGTCGTGGACGGCGTTCAAATATACTTTCATATGTCTCCTTTCTGCAGCGGTACCTGCAGCACCCTCAGGCGTCGCTTCCCTTGATTTCTACACGGGCTGCGGTACCGCCGATAGCAATACCCTGGATGCGCTGTTGTCTCATCATCGGGCATGGACAGGTTTTCGATTGGCCGCATGCGGCATAGGGCCTCATCGGCAAGAGCAGGGCACTGGCTCTCTGCAGGATAAAAATCAGCTGTCTCTTGTCGAGACTGCGTAAAAACCTGAGAAATCGGTTCATACATACTCCTTTCTGCTATATCACTTTACGCATAAACAGCGTAATCATGCCATTATCCTTCATCGCCATACAGGTTCGGTACGGACTGCCTGCAGCGGCTTCTTTTTGCTGTTCGCTCATGCAGTTCATGATTTCCAGCTGGCTGCGCCGCACCGTATTCTCACTGATTTCCGGAAAAAACTGCCGCACAAACTGCATCACGTTCGGATTGACCGGGCGATGTTCCATCGTCCTGCCGTCACGGATTCGTGTTTTGGCTTCACGCAGGAGCTGGGCTGCTGCCCGGCTCATATGACCCGTAAAGGACGGCGCTTCGTAGACATGACGCTGCATGTCCCGCCGCAGCTGCCGCCATTCGGCAACGATTTCAGCAATAGACGGCGCGAATTTATACGTCGTGACCAGCCGCTGGGCCAATGCTTTCGCTTGGGTTGCCGACAGGTCGGATGGCAGATTGTCCTGCAGTGCTGCGATGAAGATGGGGTTGATATTCTGGTTCTCCCCGTAACACGCCCGCAAGGTAGTCAGTAAAGTTTGCATAGCCATGGAATTCATCTTCCTTTCGCTTGCCGCGCGTCGGCCGGCCGTTGCTGTTGACCAAAATAGCGCGGATGTATTTGATATTGTTGACGTTGTTTTCATGGGCAAGCGCAATGGCAGTACATGTCGCTTCGCTGCCCCACATCGTTTCCATTTCTGCGAGCTGCTGGGCAAACGCCCCCTGCATCGGCCCGAACAGTGTCTCGTATTTTCGGACAGCTGCATAGTCCCTCAGCCCTTTGAGCGTCGTTATGGTTTCACCTTCCTGCACCGGCGGTGCCGTTTCGACGGCCGTTTCGACAGCTGCTTTTGTTACGACAGACATGTCAGATACTGCTGGTGCTGCCTCCTTTGCCAGTCGCTGCCTCTCCCGACAGCGGCGAACCCGTTCTTTGGTCTGCTGCCGGCATTTTTCATCACGCTGAAAATCCTGCAGCTCATCCCAGATGACAATGCGAATCATGCCACTTTCGTCGCGTTCGATAAGGCCGATCTGTTCCAAAGCATCCAGTCCGTTTTCAATAAAAGGACGGCGGCGGTGCAGACATTTGGCAATGAGCTGCGTCGTCATGGCTTTTTGCGTTGAAACACAGACTCGTCCGTCCTCGTTGACTGTGCCTGCCATATCTTTAAGAAAGAGCCAAAGAACGATATAGGAATCGCCATTGGGCAAATGCATCAAATACAGGATACGGGGATCGGAAAATAATCCCACTCTCGTTTTCAGCCATTGCAGTTTCTTCATTGCCAGCACCTCGTTTTCGTCTTGGGGGCGTTTGTTTACATCCCCCTTCTACTTATATAAGACAAAAAAAGCAGGCATCGTGCGTGTCATTTTTTAATCTTTTTATCCAAAACACGAATCTTAATTTTAATTATTTTTGTATCTCTTTCTATTTCCGTTTGTTTTGCATGTATATGGCACGCATACATTACCCACAGTACTTTCCGTGCCATATTTCTTAAAATGTTATGTACTTTTAGATTTTTTAGAACTGTATTGGTCCACTGCCTGCGCACATCCAGTGTCATCACTGCTGCCTTCCCCCAATCCATCCCCCGTCTCATAACCTATATATTTTCTTCTTTTCTCTCTTTCTTTTCTTATCAAGTAACGCGTTACAACAGCCTACCCCGACACCAAGAAAAGCCCTGATACCCCGCACCCTGCAGCCGTTTTTCATGTATTGGCATCTTATTCTTTTACCCATGAACAGCAAGCGTTACGCAGACAATACCCCAACGCTATAACGCTATATAGAAAAAAGCCATGAACACATGTCCTGCTTGGCGCATGCGTCCATGACTTTCTACAACATATTTTCTATATGATATTTCTTCCTTTTTGCTGCAAACTATGCTAAAATAAAAACAGAAATAGTTCGATGGCAGCACATCGGCTCTCCTCGTTTGATAAAATGTTGAAGAAGGCCGTGTACCGCAAGGTATGCGTTTTTTTTCAATGTATGTAAAGTAAATTACTTACGTATTGAAATAATCAACACGACTCATGCAGCAAAAGCTATCATCAACAATAACGCTTCGTATACACTCATGCTGATTACGCCGCTTCTACGAGGAAAACCGAATACATCGAACTATTTCTTATATTAAGAAGAGTGAATTTATGTTCGGACTGCAAGCTCAGAAATTTGGATTTTCATGTCATACCATTTCTTTTTG
>SAMEA104315421__coassemble_1543_pt1 | contig 11048 bp, 7 predicted proteins | sample SAMEA104315421__metabat2_high_PE_001 | metagenome-assembled genome bin SAMEA104315421 (sample SAMEA104315421) | gut metagenome | biome: Monkey gut; feature: monkey-associated habitat; material: faeces | place: China | collected 2013
TCCTGAACAAAACCATACGTGCCATACGCAACACCACCGAGTGATGCCATCATAGCTGCACTGTCAAAAGCAGCGGCACCTTTTTTGGCATCTCCGTTGGTAGCCGCACCAAAGGCCGTATTGAAAAATGCACCAGCTGCCGTTGTTTTATCTTGTGTGGATGCGTACTGAATCAAATTGGGAATCATAGAATATTGTGCGTATTGTTTCACAGCATCTTCGTTTTTCTTGAAGACAACCGAGCCGTCGTCTGCTACGGTACCTTCTATAGAGATATTATCCCCATATACTTGCTGCCACAGCGAGCCATTGTATTGATTATTGTCTGCATCGCCTACTACAATAGCATTTTTCAAACTGTATTTTGTCGTCTTGTCGGCTTTGGCATCACTGATAAACAATTTGGCACCTTTGTCAATCGTAACACTGTCTGCACTGTCAGCTTTGACAATCGTCTGTACGTTTACCATCGGCTGTGCCGCCAGAGTCATGACATTGGTTTCTACTGCCTGAGTATACGCAGAAGATGTATCGGAAAAGGTAATATGAGCCTTGTCCTGTACGGTAATCGGTGTATTGATATGGGCTTCGTCGTTAAATGTAACATCAATAGCCCCCTGCAAATCTACTGTACCATTGAGATACGTTTTGCCATTAAAGATAATAGAGCCTGTATCTGCTGACGTTTGACCTTTATCTTCTACATTCAGCTGACCATCAATATGAGCTTCCCCGTTAATCGTGCTTTGAGAACCTTTAGAAACAGTAAATTCGCTGTCACTGCCTACAACATTTAAATTATTGACAGTCAAATTAACAGACCCCAACAGTTGGATATCACTGCCATTTTTGATAGTCAAATCACCTGCATTGAACTGAATTTGGTTTGCTGCATTTGTATTTTCAACAACTAATGAATTTTTGCCGTCAATCGTAGTCGAATTTGCTGTGACTTGAGAATCTCCTTTAATATACAACGTATTTTTTATGTTGTCAGTATTAGCAATTTCTATATTATCAACAGAAGCCGTGGTATCTTCAAGAGTAATGGCATTATCAGTTTGTGTTGTATTCGATGAATCTCCTACATGCAAGGTACCGCCAGTAAGCGTACTGCCATTAAAATTAATTTCACCACTATTGACCCATGCACCGCTGCTCTTGACAGTGGCATTATTTATATGGATAGTGCCGCCTTCTGTTGAAAGCCAGCCGTTAGGAATATCTATACTCCCGCCATGAATCGTAATCGTACCACCCGTATCGGCAGCGATTTCAGTTCCCAATGGCTTTCCGTCTGTATTTTTTTCTTTACTGCCGTCGGCAAACTTCAAATTTTCAAAAGTAAAATTATCTCCCTGATTAGCCCAGGCACCATAGACGACATCGCGACCGTATTTTTTCTGATGACTTTCTTGTGTAATAGTTTGTGTACCTTGCGTCCCATTATTTACTGAATAGTCATCTACCTGTTGATCATCTGCCCATACGCTCATGGACATGCCCATAGTCACCATCATGGCGACAGCAAAGGCTATCGTGCGTTTTCTGCTGTTGTGTTTCATTCGAGTTCCTCCTGTCATAATGAATAAAAAAATACATGATACCTACTGCCATAGACGCCACTGCCTATGGCAATAGAATCTTATAGCTGCATTTCAAAGCGATAATTATAATGGCGCACACCGCCCATTTCCAATTTGTATCGTTCATCGCCGCGCGATAAATCCAAGCCCCGAATCGATGTATGTGCCTGCAAATACTTGATGCTTTCACTAATCATCAATTTGCCTGGTGAATACGCTACAAATGTACTGTCGATAGCTACATAGGGAAAAACAATTTCGTTGTAATTCGTAGTAAATCCGGACATAAATGCCGCCGGCTGGTGATTTAAAAACAAACAAAACGTATCATGTGAAGCTAATGTTTCCATAGCCCAAGCCAATGCCGAAAAATACCGGTGCTTGAGATACGGGAAAAAATCCATGTGGCGATGTTTTCGTTCTGATTCCCGCTTCGTATAAATTTTGATGACATCCGCTAATAAAGCCTTATCTGTAAAAGGACCTTGAATCACCTGCAGGCGTATATCCAGTTGATTTCTCCGCACTTTGCTATATGCCTTATGCAAGTTGGAACGCGCATTACGCGACAATCCTTGCTCATACGCTTCATACTCATTGGGAAAAGGAATTTTTACACATACACGCTCTTCTTCAGCCTGTACCGGAAAAATCGCATCGGCTCCAGAATCAGCCATTTCTTTTAAAAACGAGAATACCTTAGAACGTTCATTAATCATCCGTAGATTCAGTATTTTTCCTGAAAACGTTTTCTTTAATTCGTAAAAAGCATTAGTAAATTGTTTTTTTTGTAATGTATGCATCATACAATAAATCCAAATGACCTGCACCGCTTATATTTTCTCCAAAAAGACGCAGTACATTTTTCTTCAGATATAACGGAAACAATACCAGCGGCTTATGTGCTTCTTCATAGACTGCAAAATAATTCTTTTGGCAGATTGTCGATGGTTTTACTTTCATATACTTGTATATTTGCTCATTATATTCCCATGACGAATAGGGAAACACATAGGGATTATGCGCATACAGCGTTTTCCAAATTTGCTGTAGAGCCGGATTATCCCATGCATACATAGTTATCATATTTATTCACTCCTAAATTTCATATTCAAGGCACGCCAAAAACGGGCGCATACTCTAACTATGCGTCCGTGCTAAGTTTTCTTTATCAAAATATCCGTATGTACCTGTCGTCATGCCCCAACATTTAGGCAGCAGTTGTATATTTATGCACCCCCCCCCCATGAATATTTTTGCGTTATGCATAAAACATTTTCTTACTGTATACAAAAATACCGGTGCCATGACAATCCTCCTTTCTAATTGGTTACATTATACATTATTTGCATCCACATTGTAAAGAAAAACAAGTAGAGGATATCGTATTATATTCCTTGTTTTTTACATTAATCAACAACAGCTGTGTAAACACATCCGGCTGAATGGCTTTTCCTTTTGCCCAAGCTGCTGCCAACTGTGATTTAATAGCGGTCTGAATCCGTTTATCATGTTCTTCTGTTTTTTTCGCTGGCTGTATATTTTTCAGTCAAATCTTTTAGCTGCTCTTCCAGTGCTGTCATTTTGGTTTCCTAGTATTGGGATTTCTCGCCAATCTTCGCACTGGTTCACAAACGGAGATTTGACATCCACCTCCTCCCATTTGACAAAGAACCACAAAAAGGCACTTTCTCAAAAGCGGTTGGTATACCGCTCTGAGAAAGTGCCTTTGCATATTCAGACAGATGCGAGGAGCTGCAGCATACGATTTATGCCAGCAGTCTAGGTGCATTACATGTCACTGATTCTGCCTACTTTTTGAGGTTTTTGTTTAGTATAGCTTCCTCTATGCCCCAATTTTTCTACAAGGATAAAGAGCATCGGAATGAGGAATACACCCAAAATGGTTGCCATAGATGTACCAAATACGACGGCGATGCCCATGGTAACACGGGAGGCTGCGCCTGCACCGGTAGCTGTTGCCAGCGGGATAGACCCGACGACGAATGCCAGGGACGTCATGATAATAGGACGCAGACGGATTTTTGCCGCTTCAATAGCAGCCGATACGGGATCCATACCGCGTTCATCAACACGAACTTTGGCGTATTCGATAATCAAGATGGCGTTCTTAGCAGCCAAGCCGATGACCGCCAAAATACCAATCTGGAAATACAAGTTATTGGTCTGGTCAAAAATGTACGTAAAGAGTGTCGCACCAAACAAGCCAGTCGGCACACTGAAGAGTACAGCAAATGGTACTTTCCAGCTTTCGTACAACGCAGCCAATACCAAGAATACAAAGAGCAATGCCAACGCAAAGACATAAATCGTCTGGCTGCCGGCCTTGACTTCTTCACGGCTCATGCCGGACCATTCGTACTGATACCCTTCACCCAAGGTTTCCTTGGCTACTTCTTCCAATGCCTTCAGCGTATCACCGGAGCTGACGCCGCTGGCAGGCGACCCCATGACTTTGATAGCCGGGTAATCGTTGAAGCGGTTGATAATAGAAGCAGACCCAACGGATTTAGGCCGAACGAAGTTGGCAATCGAAACCAGCTCGTTTTTAGAGTTACGTACATACAAGTTATTGTTGTCTTCAATCTTCTGACGGAATTCCGGCGAAGCTTGAACAATAACTTTAAAGTTACGGCCGAAGATCGTAAAGTCGTTAATCTGATAGGAGCCGTAGAAGGCCTGCAGTGTCGAGTATACAGAGCTCAGGGAAACGCCTTCACGGGCAACTTTATCACGGTCGATATCCAGCTTGTACCCAGGCGTATCGTTGGAAAAGGCCGTATAAATCGTGCCGATTTCCGGACGCTTACGGGCTGCTGCCAAGAATTTCTGTACGGTGTCATTCAGCTGTGCTGTCGTATGACCGCCGCGGTCTTCAATCTGCATGGTAAAACCGGAAGATACGCCCATTCCGTCGATTGGCGGCGGGTTGATAGCGACAACCGTAGCCTGCGGAATCTGCATGCCGTGCATCATAACTTTGCCAACTAATGTATCAACGGATAAGTCTTTCGTCTTTCGTTCGTCCCAGTCGTTCATGGAAACGAAGGATACGGCACCGTTGGATTTGGCACCGCCGGCAAGCATACTAAAACCAACAACGTTCATAGACATTTTAACGCCCGGCTGGGATTCAATCCAACTCCCCAAATTGTTGGCGATTTTTTGTGTTTCTGTTTGGGAAGTGCCTTCCGGCAAGGTCGTATTGACCATGAGGAAACCGTTATCTTCAGACGGTACAAAGCCCGTCGGAATAATCGTAAACAAGAACCCGGAAATACCGGAGATAATAACCAAAAATACAACACACCATTTGATGCGCTGGTTCAAATAGGCCAAGCGAATGCCGTACCAGTTGACGATACGGTCGAATGTCGCATTAAACCACTGGAAAAATTTGAAAACACCATGTGCATTTTCTGTCGGTTTGTGAACCCGCAGAATCGAAGCACACATTGCCGGTGTCAGCGTCAAGGCAACAAATGCAGAAATAACGACAGATACAGCAATCGTCAATGCAAACTGCCGGTACAATACACCGCTCATGCCGCTGAGGAAGCCGACCGGCACGAATACGGAAGCCAGTACGCAGGCAACGCCGACAACCGGACCTTGTACATTCTGCATAGCGATAATCGTAGCCTCACGCGGCGACCTGCTGTTGTACTTGATTTCATATTCGACAGCTTCGATAACAACAATGGCGTCATCGACCAGCAGGCCGATAGCCAATACCATAGCGAACAACGTCAGTGTATTAATGGAGAAATTGAGTACCTTGAAGCAGGCGAATGTACCCAGCAGGGATACTGGAACTGCCAGCAGCGGAATCAAGGTAGAGCGGCCGCTCTGCAGGAACAAATATACAATGGCAGCAACCAAGAGCAACGCTTCGACGAAGGTAATAATAACTTCTTCGATAGATGCTTTTACGAATTTCGTGCTGTCATAAACAATTTTATAATCCAAGTCAGACGGGAAGGATTCTTTCGCTTTAGCCAAGACTTTGCTTGCATTGCTTACCGTCTGCATCGCATTGGCATCGGAAGTCAGACTAATCATGAACGTCGCACTCGGTTGGCCATCAAAATAGCCATGAACGGTATAATCCTTAGAGCCCAATTCCACCTTAGCAACATCACCGACGCGAACCATCGTCCCATCGGCATTCGTGCGAATAATAACTTTTTTGAATTCATCAGCAGTAGCCAAACGGCCGTCGGCACGCAACGTGTATTGATACGTCTGATCAGACGGCGTCGGCTGTGAACCGACTGTACCAACAGCAGCCTGTGTATTCTGCGTCTGAATAGCAGAAATAATATCGGTCGGCGTAACTTTCAGGATACTCATTTTTAATGGGTCCATCCAAATACGCATAGCATAGTCAGAACCAAATTCCTGTACGTCCCCGATACCGGATACGCCTTTTAATTCATCCATGAAGTACTGTGTCGCATAGTTCTTCATAAATGTTTCATCATACGAACCATTAGGAGAATACAGCGAGAATACCATGGCAGTACCACTAGAAGATTTCTGTACGGTAACACCTGTCTGGGTAACTTCCTGCGGCAGCGTGGACTGTACCTGGCTGATACGGTTTTGGGTATTGACCATATCCATATCATCGTCAGAACCTGTTTCATACTGTACCGTCAAAGAATACCGGCCCGAGTCATTACTGGAACTTTCCATGTTTACCAAGTCATCGACACCGATAAGCTGCCGTTCAATGACACTGGCAACGGTATCGCCGATAACGTCGGCGTTTGCCCCTACATAGGTAGCAGATACACTAATCTGCGGAGGCGTAACGTTTGGATACTTAGCGACAGGAAGCGTAGCCATCGAAAGGAGCCCCAAAATAGAAATAATCAGGGAGATTACAATGGCGAAAATCGGCCTGTCAATAAAGAATTTAGATATCACTGTTTTCTCGCCCCCTATTTAGCTTGGCTTGCCGTATCACTGCTCGTGGTATCGTTTTCTATATCATCTTTAGAAAGCAGATGCTGATCTAAGGTTGCGCCGTTAGCTTTTTGATAGCCGTCAACGATAATCAGGTCACCATCATTCAAGCCGTCGTTGATAATCCAGAACTTGCCAACTTTTTGTCCCGGCGTAACTTCTTTGTTTTGTGCCTGGCCGCTTTCATCAATAACAGAAATAAAGTATTTGCCCAGCGTCTGCTGTACAGCCCGCTGCGGTACGAGCAAGGCTTTCTGCTGTACCTGCGTATCGGAAACAATCGTGCCGTACAAGCCCGGAATCAACAGGTTTTCCGGATTTTCAAATACAGCTTTGACAATGATAGAGCCGGAGTTGCCGTCCATGCCGTGGTTGACCTGGGTGACATGGCCTTCATAGGCATACATCGTGCCGTCGCTCAACCGAAGCTGTAAATGGTCGCCCCAGCTTCCCGGTGCGTCCGGTGCTTTTTTCGTCATCTGCAGATATTCTGATTCACTGACAGAGAATTCAACAAATACCGGATTGGTTGATGAAATAGTAACCAAAGCCGTAGAACCAGCTGTAGCATACGTACCAACCGGCACATCATCGACATTCAGTTTGCCGTCAAACGGCGCATAAACAATCGTATCATCGACATTATCCTGTGCAGCCTGAACCTGTGCGGCCCGTGCTTCTAAAACAGCCTGCTGCTGCTGCGTAGCCGCTTCCTGGTTGGTCACGGTCTGTACGGAAATCGCATCCTGATCGGCTAATGTCTGATACCGCTGCAGGTTGAGCTGTTCATTAGCAAGGTTGGCTGCTGCCTGAGCCTGTGTAGCTCTGGCTTCCTGCAGTGCTGCATCATACGTACGGCTGTCGATGCGGAATAATGGCTGTCCTGCCGTAACGGTCTGCCCGCCTTGTACGTATTTTTCTACGACGCGGCCGGAAATTTTGGCCCGTACAGGTACCTTATCCGTTGCCGTAACGGTGCCGCTGTATTCTGCCCGGACCGGCGTATCTTCTGCATTGACCTTATACGTGTTGACAGAAACAGCTCCGCTTTGTGCTCCTTTTTGTGCGCCACAACCAGCCAGCAAGGCTGCGACTGTCAATATGGTGACGCCCATAGTAAGAAACTTATGCTTTTTTATCATTCGTTAATTGCCCCCTATCTGTTTTGATTCCATATAGAATGACGCAAATACATCGTTCCATGTATTCTGGAAAAGAGTAATCATGTTTTACTTTATCAAAGTAGTTAATGACATCATCAGCTGCACTATACAACATGTGAAGCAATAAAAACTTATCAAACGGTTTAAAATCGTCTTCCTGCTGGGCTATATCCAGCAACTGGCCTAAAATATCCCAATCCGCCTTCCGCGCAACTTCCAATTTTTTACAGACATCCGGCATTTTTTTCATCAAATCTGTCGTTTTCCGCACGGATAATACCGTAATATTATTAGACTTTACTTTAAAAAAGCTAATAATTTTTTCTTCTGTTGTCATATCCGGATCAGCCAGCAGCCTTCGGTGTTCTTCTTGAATCTCGCTCATCATGGAAAGAAGGGATTCTTCAATAATAGCCTGTTTCGACACAAAATGTTCATACAGTGTCCGCTTGCTGATGCGGAGATTGCGAGCCAAATCATCCATATGGAAATCCGAACCGCGGCAATTGATTTCGCGCAGGGCTTCCCTACTAATTCTCTCTCGAATATCTTTTGCCATCTCAACACATCCTAAATCAAAATTGATACATTGCGTAGTAAAGAAACTCAAAATGAAAACTCAGTACCAAGATATAGTTTAATATACTGCCTATGAAAAGTCAATAAAGATTCACTGCGTTGCTCAGGATTTCTTCGTTTACAAGGCAATAGATATACTATTGTATCACCAGGCTGTGTCCTATATTTTAATTTTCATGATGACTTTTCGTATCGGGCGGCTTACACCGTCCGGTGCACACAAGCAGCGGTGTCCGTCTGCCGGCGTAAATACGGCAAAAGTGCCTTCCTGCATATGAATAGGTGTATCAGCAGCCAAAGACGGATTGTAAAACCAGGCATCTGCGCCGCTTCGGTCTTCTACAACTTTGCCGGCATTCGCAACCGGCTGATACCCAATATATTCACTGCCTTCTATGACCATTTGAATATCTATGTATGCCCGGTGGGCTTCCATCTTACGCTGTTCTGCCGGAGCTGTTTCTGTTTCATCGACGTTCATATAATTGCCATTGCCCAGCTCATGCCGTCCCGGTGCCAGATGCTGTATGTCCAGCGATGCCAATTTTTCAATCCAAGGTGCCAGTTTAGGTGGCAGATACGTTGTTTCTTTTTGCCACTGCTTGATATTTCCTACATACATACGGTCTTACCTCCTCTACTCTTCTTGTTCCCGCTGTGCTACGTTTCTGTCAAACAGAGCGTCTGCAAACTGGGCCGCATCAAAGGGACGCAAATCATCTACGCCTTCCCCTACGCCTACCCAGCGAACCGGTACGCCTAATTCTCTTTTGACCGATAAAATGATGCCGCCTTTGGCTGTACCATCCAGTTTAGTCAGCACAACACCCGTCAGGGGCACGACATCGCCAAACAATTTTGCCTGGCTGACTGCGTTTTGTCCTGTCGTCGCATCCAGTACCAGCAGTGTTTCGTGCGGTGCGCCTTCAATGTTGCGTCCAGCGACGCGGGCCATTTTCCGCAGTTCTTCCATCAAATTGGATTTGGTCTGCAGGCGTCCTGCCGTATCGACAAGAAGAATATCGATGCCGCGTGCTTTAGCAGATGCTGTCGCGTCAAAGACAACAGCCGCCGCATCGGCGCCTTCCTGATGTTTGACAATAGGCACGCCTGTGCGCTGTGCCCAAATCGTCAGCTGTTCCGACGCCGCTGCGCGGAACGTATCACCGGCTGCCAGCATAACCGACTTGCCCTGCTGGGTGTAGTATTTGGCCAGTTTGCCAATCGTCGTCGTTTTGCCGACACCGTTGACACCGACAATAAAGATAACTTCCGTAGAGCCTGTGCGGTCCGGCACCGGTTCATTATTTTCTTCCAACAAGGCGACAATGCATTTTTCCAGATAGGGAACGACATCATTGCCATCTTCAATCTCTTTGGATTTGACGCCTTCGCGGATTTTGCCGAGCAGGTAATCTGTCGTTTCAATGCCAATATCCCCGGTCAGCATAATGGCTTCCAAATCTTCATACATTTCTTCGTCGATCTTGGCATAGCCGCGAACAACGGTTTCAATATTTTGAATCAGTGAATTTTTAGTCTTTTCCAGACCTTTGCGCAATCTTGAAAAAAATCCCATAGTTATGTTCCTTTCTCTAATAATTCATCTACTTTTACTGTCAGCAGCCTAGACACGCCCCGTTCTTCCATGGTGACGCCCTGCAGCGTATTGGCCGCCTCCATCGTCTTGCGGCGATGAGTAATGACAATAAACTGTGTGTGGCCGCTGTAATTTTTTAAATAGCGTGCCATTCGTTCTACATTGGCTTCATCCAGTGCTGCATCCACTTCATCGACCAGACAAAACGGAGCTGGGTGGTATGCCAAAAACGCCAGCAGCAAAGCGATAACAGTCAGCGCACGTTCGCCGCCGGACAACAACGTCAGCTGCTGCTGTTTTTTTCCAGGCGGCTGAATAAAGATGTCAACGCCTGCCGCTAAGACATCTTTTGTATCCGTAAGTACGACATGCGCCGTGCCGCCGCCAAAAAGCCGGCTGAAAATCTGCTGGAAATGTTTGCCGATTTCCTGAAATGCCTGGCGAAACTGTTTGGCCATGGCATCGTCAATTTCTGCGACAATCGCTTCCAGCTTCGTGCGGGATTCCCGCAAATCTTCACATTGATTGTCATAAAACTGCTGCTGCTTGACAGCTGCTTCGTATTCTTCTTCAGCGTTGGGATTGATTTGGCCCAAGCCGGCAATTTGCTGTTTCAGCGCATTTACTTTTTCATGCAGTTCTTTCAATGAGCCATCCCGCCGCCTGTCCATCGCTTCTTGGCGTGTCAGCCCTTGCATCGTCAGCAGTTCTTCGTTGCGCCGGATTTCTCCATGATATTTTTCCAGCTGCAAATCCGCATTGTGCACGCGGCTGCTGCACTCCTGCCGTTTTTCCTGCAGCGTTTTGCCCATCGCTTCTAATTGCTGGCTGCGTTTAAAATTATCTTCCCGTGCTTTATAAAAAGCTTCTTTTGCCGTATCATGCGTTTGGGTTTCAGCTTCTTTAGCTGTAATTTTAGCCGCCAAATCAGCCAGCAAGTGCGCCGTTTCATCCTGCCGCTTTTGCAGTTCTGCCTGCCGCTGTGCCAAGCGGCTGCAATCTTCTTCGTGCTGTGCCTGGTTTTGTGTATGCTGCGTTTGCTGTTCTTCTAGATGCCGCACTTGTTCACGCAAGGTTGCCGCATGAATCTGCCCGTCTGTCAGCATGCTGCGGCAGGCTTCTGCTTCT
>SAMEA104315421__coassemble_1797_pt1 | contig 9447 bp, 11 predicted proteins | sample SAMEA104315421__metabat2_high_PE_001 | metagenome-assembled genome bin SAMEA104315421 (sample SAMEA104315421) | gut metagenome | biome: Monkey gut; feature: monkey-associated habitat; material: faeces | place: China | collected 2013
GCCCGCGGCGTAACAGATTATGAATGCAGTTTGCAATAGGAGGATACAATCATGAGTAAATGGACAGAAGTACGTGACGGCGTAGTAGCCGCATTGGATGTAAAAGAAGTAACGAAAGCAGCGAAAAAACAGCTGACAGATAATTTAGTACATGAAGGCATGCCTGCCTTGGAAGATGTAGCCAGCAAGTTCATTGCAGAAATTCAGGCGCAGGCAGCGAGTGAAGCGGGCTGGAATAAAATCCGTGACCAGTTCGTACTGCCATTGTTAATTAACGGCACCATCTGGGCTGTGAAACTTGTATTAAGCAAGAGCACAACAGAAACAACAGAAAACAACTAATGAAAAATCCCGCCGAGCCGGTTATTTACTGGCCTGACGGGATTATTTTTTTGCAATTAATCAATCTAAAACGCTTGACAAAACAACGAAAAAGATGTATAATAAAAACATAGAGAGGAGATGAAGAAATGACAGGTATAGAAAATGCCCTTCAAGATTTGGCTAATATAGTAACCGTCGTTACCGGTGCTATTGCTATATACCAATTCCTGAAAGGCAAGTAAGTAACGGGGAGCAGGGCAAAAGTCCTACTCCTTGCATACCTATCATACCACAATGAAAAAGAAAATGCTAATGACTTTATTGTGTATTTTGACAGTACTTAGTTGGTGGCGGCTGACCTATTCGCAAGATGCTTTGACGATAGCTGCGGCAGTCATCATAACTATTGCTGCAGTATTAAGATTTATCAGGAGGTGATTAGATGAATTCATTGGATGATGTCATGACGGCTAAGGAAGCGGCAGAACGGTGGGGCATTGCGCCTATTACTATCCGGCAAGCCTGCTCTGGTTATAAGAAGTCGCCGCCGAGATTCACGCCGGCAGAATCAAGAAAGTCTGCAGGTACTTGGCTCGTAACTCGTGCTGGTATGGAACGCCTGTATGGTTCGGAGCCACAACATAAAACAGAATAAAGAGAATCCCGTCAGGTTAGTAGGTGCTGGCTTGGCGGGATTATTTTTTGCTTGACTTTTTGTGACACAAATATTACAATTTAATTGTGGCACAATAAGTGAGGTGAGAAAACATGAGCCCGCGAACAGGAAGACCAAAAGCAACCAACCCAAAAATAATTGAAGTAAAAGCCCGAATTGACGATGAAACAAATAAAAAATTAATAGAATATTGTGCAAAACACAATGTAACTCGAACCGACGTTGTTAGGGAAGGCATAAAATTGGTCATAAACAAATAAGGTATTGCGCACCCTGGAAAAGTAGCAATACCTTATCAGTAACTGAGGCTATGCCTCATGAAATATTTTATCATAGAGCATAGCTTCTTTCAATTAGAAGGGAGCACTTAAAATGAATTTAGTAGAAGTAAAAAATAATCAAGTTGTTACTACAAGTCGTCAAGTAGCTAAAAACTTTAGAAAACAGCACAAACATGTACTTGCATCTATTCAAAAACTCACATCGGCCCAATTTTCGGCCGATGTTTCAAAAATTAAGGAAATGTTTTTTGAATCTACTGAACCAGATACTTACGGCCGTAAGCAAAAAATTTATTACATGAATCGCGACGGTTTTTCTCTGCTTGTTATGGGCTTCACCGGGCAGAAGGCTATTGAATGGAAAGTCAAGTATATCCAAGCATTCAACCAAATGGAACAAGCCCTCAAAGAACGCCAGTCCGCGGCGCCTGTGCCGACATTTCAGAAATATACCTATGAAGGGATGATTCTCATGTCAGCGATGTATCTTATGTCGATGACGAAAGTTTCTAATTCGACATTCCTGCTCATTGCCAAGCGGTTCCAACTGCCATATATATCCCTGCAGGGCGAAAAACTTGCGTCTTTTAAACAGGAGAATCACCTCGTTCATAGCAGTGCGTCACGCATGATTCTGTATCCGCAAAAAACGGTCATCGGCCTGCTGAATTACCAACAGATGTACGACAAATATAAAGAAGAAGTGCGGCAATACTTCACGTCAAATCAAGAAGAAACGTGGAATATCGAGGATCGGGAAGCGGTATTTTGCACAACGCAACAGTTTAAACAAGCCGCTCAAGAAATCCATAAAACACTGACGGCATTGGATGCGTTGGTTGGCAATTTTGAAAAGTATCGGCGAACACCAGAAGAACATACAATGTATTGGAATATTTGCCGTGAGCTACGCGTAAAATTGACGGCTCAGTTTGTCACATTGAAACAGTCAACGCCATTTATCAACGAATAGTTTAAACATATAGGAAGCAGGAAATTTTTATTTCTTGCTTCCTTTTTGCTGTAAAAAAAATAAAATAAAAAACATAAAACTGTTGACATTATACCGTATATACGGTATAATAAATATATAGAGAGGAGGTGATGATGTGGACGATGCCATAATGATAATAAGCCTTGTAACAGCAATTATCAACTTAGCAACGGCGATATTGCTGTACAAGGCTTCTAAGAAGTAAAAAGCAACAAGCCTAAGGGGAATATCCCCTTAGGTGACTTCTTAAATACAATTATATCGTCCATATCAAAATCATGCAAGAAATAACATTAATTATATCTATAGTAGCATTGGTTATTTCTATTTTTACGCTTGTAAAGGTGGTGAAAAAATGAATCCATTGGAAGAAGTAATGGCTTTAGAAGAAGCGGCGGAACGCTGGGGGAAATCGACGGATTCATTACGACAGGCTTGTATTGAACGGCAAGGCAGACCGCCACGATTTAAAATCGGGATAGAAGCGAGACGGTCAAAAAGAATTTGGCTCGTAACTCGTGCGGGCATGGAACGGTTGTATGGTCCAGAACCGAGGTAACTATGCAGCATATGTTGTACAGATGAAACCATTAATAAAAACTGTTAAGCGAGTATTATTGATGATACGGGTCACCAAACTTGCTGGGTGTAAATCCCTGCAATTGTACAGAAGGGACTGCAACAAAAGGTATCATTTTGTTGCAGTCCCTTTGTTATACAGTTTTATGCACAGCGTTTGCTGCATGATGACGCGTTTCTTTAAGCGAAAAAACTTTAAAAGGGAGAACAGCGTGCAGACGGCATATTGGCTTAAAACAGGGGATAAGGTTGCCAAACAAGCAGTAAGCACGGTATAATAAGCACATGGATATAAAAAATAAAAGTAAGATACATGAACAACATGATGAACCCTGTATGGGACAAGAAGGGGCAGCTCGTAAAAATCTTTGGAAAAAGGTTATTGGGGGAGCTGTTTTTTGTGTACTGGTTTTGGCGGGTATAGCCGTTGCCGGATATACGGCGCCGAATCTGTTTTTGCCGTCTAAAAGCGGCTATGTCCATGTCCGCAGCGATATGACGGCTAGTGATGTCGCCCAAGAAATGTATGATGGAGGATATATTGCCAGCCCAGTATGGTTTCGGGCTGTAGCCCAGGTGACAGGACAGGCAGAGCAGCTGAAAGAAGGAGAATACAGCATTGATTCAACTATGAGCCTGCAGCAAATGCTGGCTAAATTGACGAGTGGCGAATCAGAAGCAGCCCGCTTGGTGATTCCAGAAGGATATACAGTATGGCAGACGGCAAAACGAGTGGCTGCGATGGGACATATTTCAGAAGATGAATTTTTGACTGCGGCTAATGATGCATCGCTGCTTTATCCGTATATGAAAGGCAATCGAGATGTTACCTTTGCGGCAGAAGGATTTTTGTTTCCGGATACGTATTTTATTCCCAATGACGCGACGGCAGAAGATGTTGTCCGTATGATGCTGAAAAATTTTGATGACCATCTCAGTGCGGATATGAAACAACAGATTGCCGCTAAAAACATGTCTATTTATCAGTTTGTGACGCTGGCTTCCCTGGTTGAAAAAGAAGCCAAGTATGAAGAGGACAGACCGCTTATTTCTTCAGTATTTCTCAATCGGCTGGCACAGCATATGAAACTGCAGTCTGATGCCAGTATTTCGTATGCCATGGGTTCGCACAAAGCAGCGTACAGTATTGCAGAAACGCAGTACGACTCCCCATACAATACATATATGTATGAAGGGCTGCCGCCGGGACCGATTGCAAATCCCGGCATGGCTTGCATGAATGCTATTTTGCAGGCTCCGCAGACATCGTACTTGTATTTTGTAGCTGACGGTGACGGGCACAATTATTTTGCCGTCACCTATGAAGAACATATGCAAAACGTACAGGAGCATATGCCATGATGGATGCCTTGTGGAAAAAAATGAAAGACTATGCGCGGCAATATGAAGTTCCCATACTGCGTGATGCAGAACTGCCGCTTTTTTGCGGCTTAGTGCGCCAAGCCGCGCCCAGCCATGTATTGGAAATCGGCACGGCTATTGGTTACTCGACGTTGCGTATTGCGTCGTGCTTGGCTGCGTCGAGTACGATTACGACGCTGGAGCTAGATCATAAGCGGGTCTTGGCTGCGCGGTCATTTATTGCCCAATCGCCGTATGAACGACAGATTGAGCTGTTGGAAGGCGACGGGACACGGCTTTTGGATCAGTTGGACGGCCCGTGGGATTTTGTCTTTTTGGATGGGCCAAAGGGACAGTATTCTCGGCAGCTGCAAAAGATAATGCCGAAACTGCTTCCGGGAGCAATCATCGCAGCTGATAATATCCGTTACCATGATATGCTCTATATCGACGGGACGCTGCCGCATAAACACCGTACAGCCGTAAGCCGCCTGCGGGAGTTTTTGGCGATGATTGAAGATAAAACCCAATTTGAGTCTGTGTTTTTGGAAAATGGAGACGGCATGACTGTTTCCCGATGGAAAGGATAAAAACGAACATGCAAAAGATGGAACTGCTGGCACCGGCCGGCAATATGGATAAAATGAAATTGGCTTTTTTATATGGGGCTGACGCCGTTTATTTAGGCGGCAAATCCTTTGGGCTGCGGGCTTTCAGCGATAATTTTTCAGAAGAAGAATTAAAAGAGGCTGTTGCCTATGCCCATTCGTTGGGAAAACGAGTCCACGTCACCGTGAATATTTTCCCGCACAATGCAGATTTAAAAGGACTGCCTGATTATTTGCGGTATTTGTATGATATTCATGCAGATGCTATCTTAATTGCTGACCCGGGAATTTTCAGCATTGCCCGGCAAGTCGTGCCGGATTTGCCGATTCATATTTCTACGCAGGCCAACACGACAAACTGGGCTTCAGCTAAGTTTTGGCATGACAATGGAGCCAAACGGGTCGTCATGGCCAGAGAAGTGAGCCTGAAAGATATAAAAGAAATTCATGATAGAGTGACTGTTGAATTGGAAGGTTTTGTCCATGGGGCGATGTGCATTTCCTATTCAGGCCGCTGCCTTCTCAGCAACTATTTTACGCAGAACCGGGATTCCAACCGCGGCCAGTGCGTGCAGTGCTGCCGCTTTAAATACAATGTCGTCGAAGAAAAACGGCCGGGACAGTATTTTCCTGTCGTAGAAGATGAACGGGGAACGTACATTTTCAATTCCAAGGATTTGTGCTTGCTGCCGTATATTCCTGATTTATATCAGGCAGGCCTCAGCAGTTTGAAAATTGAAGGCCGGATGAAGAGCGCGCACTATGTTGCCACAGTCGTTAAAGTATACAGACAGGCATTGGATGCCTATGAAAGAGATCCTCAGCATTTCCGTGTACTGCCAGAATGGGTCGCCGAACTAGAAAAAATTTCGCACCGTCCGTATACGCGCGGCTTTTCCGTATCGCGCCCAACGGAAGCTGACCAGGTGTACAGCCATTCCAGCAATACGCAGACTCATGAATTTATCGGCATGGTTCGGTCTTATGATGCAGAGCGGCATATTGCTTGGATAGAACAGCGAAATTATTTTAAACTGGGGCAGACCGTAGAATTTTTGCAGCCTAAAGGTGCATTGGTTCAGCATACGATTCAGCGAATTGTCGATGACAACGGACAGGACTTGGATGCAGCACGTCATCCCCAGCAGCTGGTAGGCATATATATGGATACGCCGTTGGAACCTTACAGCATGATGCGCCGGGAGGTGGCCCACCATGCTTGATCCAGAATGGGTGTATTTTCGCATTCCACCCAGTGAAATGACGTTTGTCACACGCATTATAGAAGGCTATGAATACTTGGGCGTCGTTACGGCACTGGACGGCAAAGCCGGCGTAGGCTTTGTGCGGACAGCAGCGATGACACGAGATATACTGCAGTCCCTGCCGTTTTCAGTTGCGATCCTGTCCTATGATGAAGCCGTGCAGTACCGTGCAGATTGCGGCTAAACCATTTCCGTACAGGGCGTATGAGTTGCATTATGATGCAATATGTACTATAATGGACATAAAGAGAATATAAAGCTAGGGGCGCTGTATGGCTGAGATAGTGTTTGGATTGGCACTGGTCCCTTTTTTACCTGATTCGGATAATGCCGACGTAGGGAAGCTGACAGTGCATGAAGCTTGCCTGTGAGGGTGAGCTTTTTTTATGTTCTTTTTGTTGCTATGTTGTTTTTATGGTTAGGAGGATTTTACTCATGGATTACACAACACAAATGGATGCTGCCCGTAAAGGGATTGTTACGCCGCAGATGAAAATTGTCGCAGAAAAAGAAAAAATGCCGATGGAAAAATTGATGCAGCTTATTGCAGAAGGCAAAGTAGCTATTCCTGCCAACAAACTGCACACGAGCTTGTCTCCGGAAGCTGTCGGCCAAGACTGCCGCACCAAAATCAACGTCAACCTCGGCGTTTCTCCGGAACACAACAACCACGAAGAAGAATTAGAAAAAGTACAGAATGCGATCAATATGAAAGCCGAAGCTATCATGGATTTGAGTAACTTTGGCAAAACACGGGAATTCCGCCGCAAACTCGTAGGTATGTCTACGGCTATGATTGGTACGGTTCCGATGTATGATGCTGTTGGTATGCTGGATAAAGACTTGAAAGATATTACAGCTGATGAATTTTTCTCTGTTGTCGAACAGCATGCAGAAGACGGCGTAGATTTCATGACCATTCACTGCGGCATGAACCGCAAGACAGCAGAACGCATCAAACGCAACCCGCGTCTGACCAATGTCGTATCCCGCGGCGGTTCGCTGTTGTTTGCCTGGATGGAAATGAACAACCAGGAAAATCCGTTCTATGAACAGTACGACCGTTTGCTGGATATTTGTGAAAAATATGACGTTACGCTGAGCCTTGGCGATGCCTGCCGTCCTGGCTGTACACATGACTCGACAGATGCTGCTCAGATTGAAGAATTGATTACGCTCGGCGAATTGACGAAACGGGCTTGGGAACACAATGTACAAGTCATGATTGAAGGCCCGGGCCATATGGTACTGACAGAAATCGCTGCCAACATGAAGATTGAAAAACGCCTTTGCCACGGCGCACCGTTCTATGTATTAGGGCCATTGGTTACGGATATTGCACCGGGCTATGACCATATTACCAGTGCTATTGGCGGTGCGATTGCCGGTTCCTGCGGTGCCGATTTCCTCTGCTATGTTACACCGGCTGAACATCTCCGTCTTCCTGATGTAGATGATGTTAAAGAAGGGATTATTGCTGCCCGCATTGCTGCCCATGCTGCTGACCTGGCAAAAGGTATTCCGGGGGCACAGGAATGGGATGACGCTATGAGCAAAGCCCGTGTCGATGTAGATTTTGATAAAATGATTTCCCTGTCTATTGACCCGGAAAAAGCACGCCGTTACTATGAATCCAGCAAACCGGAATGTGAAGGTACCTGCACGATGTGCGGTAAAATGTGTCCGGCACGGACGATGAAAAAAATCCTCGCTGGGGAAGATGTATCTATTCGCTAATATAGTATATTCACGCGATGCAGACTGCCGTACGTATATGGTGCGGCAGTTTTTGCTGTACAGAAATACCGTCACATAGGGTGTCATAAAATAACAAAAAAGATTGTTCGCCTTGATGCATAGTAAGGAGAACAATCTTTTTTTATAGTACAGCTATTATGTTTCGTCTATATCGTCTAGTGCCAGTTCATCCGGCGTGGTGCAGAATGTAAAATCCGGGTTGCGTTCGATAATCCAGTTGGTTTGCCATTCGTTGGCAATCAAAAGGACGACGCGCTGTTTATGGTCTTTGACAATCATGGCACTGTCAATGTTTTTCAGTTCTTTGTAATCATGACCATTGTCTTGAATCCAGCGGGCGACGGTATAGGGAAGGTTATTGATTTCCAAGTCGACGCCGTATTCGTGTTTGAGACGGTATTCCAATACTTCAAACTGCAGTTGGCCGACAGCACCGACAATGTAGCTTTCCATAGAGCCGCCAACATTTTCATAAATCTGGACAGCCCCTTCTTGTGCGAGCTGGGTCATGCCCTTGAGAAATTGTTTCCGCTTCATAGAATCTTTGGCGCGAATGCGGGCAAAGAGTTCCGGCGGGAAGGTCGGGAAGTCTTTGAAGGTGACTTTCTTTTTCCCGGAAAACAGTGTATCGCCGACCCCCATGGTACCGTTGTCAAACACACCGATGATGTCGCCGGGATAGGCATCTTCGACAATCGTGCGTTCTGTTGCCAAAAATTGCTGCGGCTGCATGAGACGCAATGTTTTGCCGGACTGCCGATGTGTAACGGTCATGCCTTTTTCAAATTTGCCGGAGCAGATACGCATAAAGACGACGCGGTCGTGATGCTGGGGATTCATGTTGGCCTGAATCTTGAAGACAAAGGACGTAAATTGTTCTGACGTCGGGTCGATGACGCCTTCCAAGCAGCGGCGCGGCTGCGGCTTGGGCGCCATGCGCAAAAATTCTTCCAAAAACGGTTTGACGCCAAAATTGGTCATGGCAGAGCCAAAAAACATCGGCGTCAATTCACCGCGTTTGACTTTTTCCATGTCAAATTCATCACCAGCCATATCGAGCAGTTCGATGTCATCAATCAAAGACTGATGTACGTCATCGTCAAGGAGTTCTTTAAAAGCCGGATCATCGGCAGACCCTTTGGTAGAAGCCAGTTTGCGCTGGCCGTGTGACGTATCTTTTTCAAACAGTTCGATAGATGCTGCCGTGCGGTCATAAATACCTTGGTAGTTGCCGTTGATGCCGATAGGCCAGTTCATCGGATAGGCGTGGATGTCCAGTACGTGTTCGATTTCATCCATCAAATCGAAGGGATTGCGGCCGAAGTGGTCGATTTTATTGACAAACGTGAAAATAGGAATACCCCTGTCTTTACAAACTTTGAATAATTTTTTCGTCTGCGCTTCGACACCTTTGGCTACGTCAATCAGCATGACGGCACTGTCTGCTGCCATCAGTGTGCGGTACGTATCTTCACTAAAATCCTGATGGCCCGGCGTATCGAGGATGTTGATATGATGCCCTTCATAGTCAAACTGGAGAACGGAGCTTGTTACAGAAATACCACGCTGCTTTTCAATTTCCATCCAGTCAGAAACGGCG
>SAMEA104315421__coassemble_2013_pt1 | contig 8502 bp, 10 predicted proteins | sample SAMEA104315421__metabat2_high_PE_001 | metagenome-assembled genome bin SAMEA104315421 (sample SAMEA104315421) | gut metagenome | biome: Monkey gut; feature: monkey-associated habitat; material: faeces | place: China | collected 2013
CTAGTTCAGCACACATCAACGCCACCTCCTCTGGATTGTTTTTATACCGATATACGGCTTCTTTTAACGGATGAAGCAGCATACTTTCTGCATTATCACAGCGAAAAAAAATCATCCCTTAAAATTCATTTATATTTTCATATGTTGCCATGCTTTATTCCAATGATTTTCATAAGAATCAAAATAAACCAACTCATTTGGTATGTCTGTTTTTATCTCCAACAAAGGTACATAAAAAGTCGTAACATTGGGATTTACAAGCCGAATTCTAATATATTGATTTATATAACTAGATAAGATTGAATTTATATTTACTAAAGGATATGGCCCAAATCTTACGCAAAATAAAATAATATTGGCTGCAATCGAATTTAAAACGGCTTCCAGACTGGCGTAGTTAAAATTATTAATCCGATCATGCTTCGCCTTATTATAAGAATCATACCAATCGATTGACTGAGTAGGCTTTTGCTTGTCCCATCCAGAAAAAGGGGTAAACACCTTTAAATCCGGATATGCCTTAAATCCAATCTCGTACTCACTTAAAAAACATTTATCTTTTAAAACAACATAATCTTGAGTAGTATAATCTCTTCCTCTACAAGAATATTTCCATTTACTTAAAATTCTTCTACTTTGGTTTTCGAATTCCGTACATGATAAAATCAACAATTCTCGAAACTTATGACCATACGTCTTTAAATTTTCATTCACAGGTTCAACACATTGAAAAATATCAGATAATTTATGAAAAAGTAATAGCAGGGCCTGTAATTCATCTTCAATATCAAATGCATTATACTGCAAAGCCTGTTGTAATTCATCATATGTATATAATCCTGGTCTCCAAGAAGCCGTCCGAACTTCTCCAATATCAGTCACCATATCTTGAATATTGACAGCACCAAAATGTTCTATCACCCATTGCCGCAATGTTTCCCCTTCTTTTCGTTTCCCCAATACTGTTATGCCAGGCGAAATAGTATATAAATCGTTAACAGATCCATAAATATGAATAAAACAATTACCTATCTCATAGGCATACCCCATAGGACAATGCTGTTCTAAATGATCATTTGGATTCCAATTTGGGAGCGTGGTCTTTGTATTGTTATAACAAATGGCTTTCATCAAATTCACCTGCCTTTATCTAAATTTTATTCCTTGTAAAATGTCAAAACTCACTTATTTTCCTCAACAATCACTTTATACGTACATATTTTTGGTACTGTTAAACATTTTTCGCAAATACATAAATTCCGATAGAAGAAGAAACGCCGAGTGCAGGAAGCACTCCGGATACCGAAAAGCGACGTTCTGCCTTATGGGCATTTTCGGCTTCTGCTTGCACACTGCGATAGATAGCAATGGTCATTTGTCCAAAATGCGGATAGCTTTTTTAGGACATTCAACACATCCTTCGCATCACGCAGTTCACGTTTCAGACGGGCAATCTCTTCGCTTCATCTGAAGCATAGTTTCCGGAACCGCAATACGGCATGTCACTATTGTCTTTCAACTGTTTTTGCCAACGAGACAACGTTGGCGGGGCAATGCCCAAATTAGAAGCACATCCCGCGAGTCCTAGTTCTCGATGATCATGGTACTATTGAACAGCATCTATTTTGAATTGTTTATTGAGTTTTTTCATACAGAAGTTTCCCTAATACTTTCTGTTGTATCACTTTAGGAAAAACCTCAGTTTGACTTGTCCTATTTATATACTAGCATCACTAACGGAAGAAGAACTTGTCTGCCTTCATAAAATTTTAAAACAGTCACCGCAGTTGCAACGGGCGTATGCATTGAAGGAAGCTTTTTTCAAGGTACTTTCCATGAAAGATCCTACATCAGTCAAAGTGTTTTTATCCCGTTGGCTGCAATTCGTGGAAGAAAGCGGCATAGAAGAATTTAAGCGTATTCTAAAAATGTTTAAAACTTAGGAAGCAGAAATTCAGAAAGAACTGAAAAACTACAATTTTGCTTGACTACTATAGTAATCCTCTTTAATACATCTAAAGGCTTAAACTCCCGATATATGCACCATTATATGCATCACATTTTTTCTTATTTTCAAGAAAATCTACTGTGTATTTCTTGTTGGAAACATAGATATCAACATTTGCATCTTGACAATCAAAAATAATATCGCCTGCAGTATTCTGTGTTATGGTATTATACCCAGCCAAATAATTAATTTGATCTGATGGTGCTTCACCTATGACTACAATTTTAGGATCAATGCTATCCATCCATTCTTTTGGCAATTTTCCACTGCTTCTACCATGATGAGGAGCAAATATTATATCAGCCTTTGGTAACTGAATGCTGTCTTTTATCTTTTCAGTAAAAGAATTTTCTAAATCGCCAAACCATAAAACAGTTATACCATCTTGTAATGAATATTTAATAATTGGCGAAATATTATTCGGACTTTTTCCATCTTTGACATTTAGCAATTCTTCTTTAAAACATTTATTATCCCGTATAGGCCATAAAATATTAATTTCCGAAGATCCATAATTTTTTTCTTTATCATTCATATTCATCCAATATCGAGAACATCCGCAAAATAAATAAAATGCTTTTTTAGAATCTCGCAATTCACAATAACGCTCAAAATCCTCGGTCTCATCGCCTTTTGTCGCTTCATTTTGAACACAATAAAAGTTAAGAATATGTATCTCATCATCCAAATATTTAAGTCCACGAATATGGTCTTCATCCGGGTGAGTCGAAATAAATCTACAAATCTTTTTTCTCGAAAATTCCTTTTTGATTTCATCAGTAATTTGCTTTTTATTTGTATCGTCCATATTGCAATCAATAATTGTAAAATTACTGTTATCATGCTTTATATAAAACATATCGCCATTACCGACTGAAATGGATTTAATAAGACTCATTAAAATCATCCTCCTTTATCGATTCAACCCGATTTTTAATAAAAGCCGTCTGTTTCTTATAAGAAAAGAGAAACAGTATAAAAAGTCCCCAATATACCCAATTATTTAAGAAAATTTGGAAAAGAAAAGTATCAAAAGTCAATGGCGAATAATATACTCTAACAGCAATTAAGTTAATAATCATAGCACAAAAAGTACGATAAACATTATTAACAGTTAACAATGTTTGCAACTTATGAGTAGCTTCAGATTTTTCAACTTTTTCAGCTTTTACAAATTGACTATACTGTGCATATTTTACAAATCCTAAAGCTTGGGCGATAGGAGAAATAATCAAAGAACCAATACGATTTAATATAAGTCCTACAAAGTAACAAGGAGGTAAAAGAAAAATCAGATTATTTACATTAAATAATAGTCGAAATTCAGGAGGAGATAATAGATAAAAGAGTATACCAGGAATTAAGTTTATTATAAATTCATATGGACCTAGAGTTTTTATAATAGTCTCCATAATTCTTCTCCATAACGGTTTACTTTTGCCAAATGTGTATTAATCTTTAAAATTATAATTACAGTTCAATAAAATTTTTCATCCCCAAACACTTCAATTAAAAGATTTATAATTGATAATAGTCATAAATTACTGCTATAATTTCTAAAAAATCCACTTTACGAGAAGATGAAATTCACTTCCCCCCTTGAAAATTTAACTACAGTATTTTGCATTATTTTACCTAATCTTTCCATTATTCTCTTTCCGAAACTAAACTGAAACCCACATATCCTATCGAACTCTTTTCCCATTTATAAAATAGCATAGATTTATAAAATTATCAAGCTAGGAGTAATTATATATAACTTCAAATTGTTGTAGAATTTTTTATAAAAAACGAGAGTATGAAAAAACTCTCTGTAAATTAATATCATATCAGATATAGAGTCTTCTATGATAAAATATTAACAAATCCAGGAAAATTTTTATTATGGCAAAATAGAGATAAGAACTTCACAAAGTAGAGATAATTGATGGAAAACGTACGATTATACAGTAGCTCTTTCAGGAGTGCAATATTAAAAATGCTACTAACATTCAGAATTCTTTGAAAGATTTGCTCGGCAGCACCATCAAGAAAATGGGTTCCCACCTTGGTTATAGTAAATCCAAGCATTCTGACAGCAACAATGCCCGTAACAACGACAAACCCAAAAGGTTCAATATCAGCTTATAGATTGATATCCCAAGATAAGGTAAAATATATTTCGCAAATTCAATTTCATAAAAAATAGACATAGTCCATTGCCGCTAGTACAATTAAGTTACCACACAAAATTCGTAAGGAGGCAATAGACCATGTCTGGTAACATTATACAACTTAACGAGGATCTTATAAAGAATAATTTAAAGGATCTCGTACGCGACAGCGTAGAAGAAACGCTGAATGCCCTGCTCGACCACGAAGCGGACGAACTTCGTCCGCGCTGGTAAGTATGAGCGGACGGGAGACCGTAAGGGCTACCGTTCCGGTCATTACGAGCGGAATTTCGGCACGACTTCCGGTGGCGTCAGCATCCTTTAACAGGCAAATACCCGTATATTTACGTCGATGGCATGTACCTTAAACGCTACTGGAGTGGAGAAATCCAGAACGTATCCATTGTTGTCAATAAAGACGGATTCCGTGAGATCCTTGGCACAGCGGAAGGCATGAAAGAGGACAAAGAAAGCTGGCTGAACTTCTTTACCTGGCTCAAAGGCTGCGGCCTTGCAGGCGTACGTCTCATTGTCGGCGATACATGCCTTGGCATGCTAGAAAGCATCCCTGTCGTCTTTCCTGAGGCCAAATACCAGCGCTGTACGGTCCATTTTTATCGGAACGTCTTCACGGTAACGCCAAAGGCTAAGATGAAACAGGTTACTTTAATGCTCAAGGCAATTCATGCGCAGGAGAGTAAAGAAGCAGCACAGGAAAAGGCGGCTTCCATTGCTGCCAAACTTCGTGAAATGAAGCTCCAGTCCGCAGCTAAGAAAGTTGAGGAAAGCGTTAGTAAAACGTTGACCTACATGGATTTTCCTACCGAACACTGGAGCCGGATCCGCACGAATAACTTGACAGAACGAGTGAATCGCGAGATACGCCGTCTCACACGAGCCATTGGCGCCTTTCCTGACGGCAACAGTGCTTTGATGCTCGTCTGTGCCAGACTTCGCCATGTTGCCACCTCGGAATGGGGCTCAAAACGCTATATGGACATGGAGCATCTATTCAAGATGGAAATTGAGCAGCCAGCTGACGAGGAAAATCCATACATCTGATGCTGATATTTACTGGCGGATGAAATGAATTTGCAAAAGAATCTTGACACTACCTCCAAATTATTTATTGATTTGATTCAGAAAATAAATTATGAAGTTCTTCATTTAATAAATCAATATTATTGCTATCAACTTTCCATTCTCCTCGTACAGTATCAAAAATTGTAATTTTTTTAATCCGCCTATATTCAGGTGAATTATTAATATTTAATTGAGATAAAGCAATATCTCTAGATGTCTTTTTACCTTCAACTAATTCCACATTTTCAAGCGATATTCGCTGAATATTTCCACACTCAAATTCTATTTCCAGCCTATCCAAAAAACACCTATGTGAAGTTTCATTGACACAATAAATTTTAATAGCCTCTTCATCAGTATTTAAAACCGTACTAGTATGATTTCGATTGCTATTAATGACAACAGCATGAATACCGTTTTTTAATCCGAGCTCAGCTGTAACTTTCACAAAAGGACGATTCCTAAAACAAGAAATTAATTTTTTTATAATGGGTATTGATATTTTATTAATAAGTGGTATCCAATCAATCATTTTCTATTCACTTCTTTTATTCAAGTCTAATGTAAACCATTCTCAAAAAAACTATTGTGATTACTAAAAATTATAAATACGGTTAATTCACCAGTTACTCCATAGTGGTTCTAGGATGAGGGATTACTAGAAATTTTATATCGTCTTGAGGATTGAGTAGTATTTCAATATAGTTATATTCAGCTGTCCCCAATACTTCATATCCATAACGATTCTTTAACTTTAAAACATGTTCTCCCGATGGATGTCCATATTGATTACCTACGCCATATGAAAAAATGGCAGTCCGCTTCCTAAAATCTTGTTGCCCCATAGTAGAATCTTTTAATGCCATCTTCGCCCCATGATGCGGTACTATTAAAACACTATAGAAATTTTGATCAATTTTAATTTCATCAGGCCACGCAGTATATTCACAATCACCAGGAAAAATAACCTTCTCAGCATTATATGTATTATTCCCAAATACAACAATGATCCCATGATTATTGCTTTTATTTCCCTTGGATTCACCTTTATACATTGACAAATAATCACTATTGTAAAAACATTGACCATTATGGTCTTTCGAAACCGATAGTAATCTATGTTGATAACACAAATAATAATATAATCTAGCGGTTCCCACAGAAATATTCTTTCGTTCAAAAATATCCGGAGCAATCCATAATTTAGGTAGCTCTCTATCAAAAAGACATACGCCTAAGATATGATCTGCATCCCAATGTGATAAAATTACGACTTCAGGTTGACATCTTTGAATACTTTGATAATTATTTTTAACGGTCTCTGGTGCCTTTTCATTTGCAGCTTGTTTATATAAAAAATTCTTATCAACACCAATGTCGAGCATAATTTTATGCGAATGACTTACTAAATAATTACATGCTGCCTGTCCAACATTATAAACTTTAATACTTCCCCTAAGATTGGATGAAGGTATATATTGATTCAATTTATTTATATTAAGTATAGTCATTATTCTAAGAATATCTACATATCTTTTTTTATCTTTACTTTCCCAATCATTAATTTCATCAAAAAACTCGTAATCATCCGTCGAACTGATTAATAGTTTCTTTGAATCATAGATAAATGGACTAGCTGCAAAAAAAAGTAAAGCCCCTTAATGATTGGTCATCATTTGCTAGTGAATTTTCATAAGAATATTTATTATCAACTAATTTACATTTTATATATTTATCGGAAAATTTAGAAAGCTTTCTTATGTCTTTCTGATTACGCTTATTAACCTTCACCATGAAGCCATATACATATGGCACATAATATTTTTCATACGGTTGTCCCTCCACTACGGCTTTATAAAACTCTTTATCAACTTCCAACATTTTACGATTAATTAGAGAGAATAAAATAACATCGCCTTCTGAAATATCGCGCGCACCTTCATCATCATCTAAAATCATTTTAGCCCAGACTTCTGAGTCCTGTAAATCTAATTGCTCTATAAATTTCTCATGTAATCTCGTCTTTTTATCTGGATCCATACTATAACATCCCCTCAATAACACGAATATTTATAATTATAAATTAAATATTTTATGTATCCAATATTTTGAAGTCTTTTCGTTCCATTGCCACCATGTATCAAATATTTATCCACAACATTAGCCATAATCGGTTCAAGAAGTTTTTTCCTAACAAATTCAATGCCTGCACATATTACAAAAATAGTAAGAATTTTAAATACATAAAACACTATATACCATTCCGAAAAAAAGGTATGTCAATAGTTTTGTGTAAATAGCATTAAAAGTCTCTGTCGTACTTTGCCATCAAGTCGGCTATGCGGTCATCGATAAACAACTGGTTTCGGTCCATTGCCCAGTTTGCGACCGTACGCATACCCCATTTCTAGTAGAATTCTGTAATACGCAGATAGAAAATCTTGAAGACAGCATCTTCATTGGGGAACGATCCTTTTTTCGTGACCTTGCGGAAGCTGGCGTTCACGCTCGCTGTTGCAAGAATTGGTGCTGCTTTCAGAGCGGCCGTGCTTTTCGCAGCCGAGATGATTTTCCATCTCGCCTTTTAGCATGGATTCGAAGATTGGCACAAAGATTTGTTTCATGACCTCCTGCACGTCTTGGGCATTTTTTAGGTCGTAGTTGTCGAAAATCTGCTTAGCGATCTGCTCGCCTAGGGCAGAGGAAGAGTTTTTGCGTCTTGCCATTGTTACCATCTTTTGTATTTATGATTTCTCATTATGAATCGTAAAGTAGATATGCACAATAGCTACTTACACAAAAGATTTTACACTCCCTAGCACAGATAGATTTAAATGAGAAATAGATCTATAATATAAGAGAATATTTTTGTGAAAGGAGAATGTCTTATGAATGTCATAGACGCAATAAATATATTAAAAAAGTATGGGCGGTACAATGATGCTCAAAATGAATGTAAACGAAAAAAAATTGATGAAGCTCCGTATGATATGCAGGGTCATCATAAAATATACTGCTGTTATTTATTCCAAATATGGAGTGAACTACGAAATAAAAAAGAGACACTTCTTAAAGTTAAATGTTCTGAATTTGATAATATTCCAGATAATCTAAAACTAGTACACGGTGATTGCTATTCTGTTAGTTTAGGCTGCACAAGGGAGCATTGCAAAACAAAATGCAAATATTATCAAAAAAATATAGCGGTCCGTTGTAAAATGAAATTGAACAGTTAATCAAAAAACAAAAATCCATAGT
>SAMEA104315421__coassemble_3112_pt1 | contig 5908 bp, 8 predicted proteins | sample SAMEA104315421__metabat2_high_PE_001 | metagenome-assembled genome bin SAMEA104315421 (sample SAMEA104315421) | gut metagenome | biome: Monkey gut; feature: monkey-associated habitat; material: faeces | place: China | collected 2013
CAGACCATACCGGAAGCCTTTTCCAGCTCACGGACGCAGAGTTCTTCTGTTACACCGGGATATACTGTCGATTCATATACTACAATTGTGCCACCCCTAAGATTCATTCCCACAGTGCGGCTGGCCTGCTGTACAAACGTCAAATCCGGTGTATGATCTTCCTTAATCGGCGTCGGCACGGCAACAATAATAAACGATGCCTCCCGCAGTTTTGCTGCATCCGCCGTAAATTCCACAGTTGTATGCTGCAGTGCTTGGCGGCCTACTTCTTCTGTCACATCAATGCCCGCCTGAAGCATCGTTACTTTTTCCGTACTAATGTCATAGCCAATGACACGTATCTTTTCAGCCAAAGCCACTGCCAGCGGCAGTCCAACATACCCCAGCCCTACGACAGCAGCACAGCTTTTTTTCTTTACCAGTGATTCGTAAATTTCCACTTTTATCACTCCTACATGCAGACACGTATGCACATATTCATACCTTATATAATAATACTATTTTTATGATACCATCGAATACTGCATTTGTAAAAAATTTTTTTCTATGTATTTTTTCCTAATATATACATAAAAGAAAAAAGGCTGTCGCATGAAGGATTTTGTGCTTCCTCATCCGTTAAACTTCTAGTTCCAACAAATAAGAAAGTGCATTTTCTCCTTATGTACAGTCTTTTTTTATATTCTTACTTTACAGATATGTCATTTTCTTATTCATGTGAAAAGATTACTGCAACCGTCTCCATGCGTGCTACTATTCGTGCTGCTTAATCCACTGCAACAATGCCCTATATTCTGAATTTCCTGCCGCCACAGCTAATATTATCTCAATCAGCTCCTCTTGCCTATATATAAGTTGTATTCCATTAATATACAATAATGCCATCATTACATGAGCACCAATTCGTTTATTTCCATCAATGAATGGATGATTCTGAATGATCCCATATCCCAATCTTGCAGCCTTTTCTTCAATACTTGGATAATTGGATATGCCAGCAAATTCTTGAAAAGGTGCTTCCAATGCGGATTCTAATAAGCCTTCGTCCCTAATCCCACTACTGCCGCCGCTTTGCGCAATTAATTGTGCATGCAGTAACAGAACCTGCCGTTTGGATATTTTCTTCATTTCGCCAACACTTCATACGCCTTTTTATTTTTTGCCATTAGTTTATTTGAAACCATCAGCAATTCTGCATCATCTACATATTCATCTTTGTTTACTTGATTGGCTTCATCAAAATTTATAACCATATATTTAGGCTTATTATTTTTTAAAATAACGACCGAACCAGATTCATCAACCATGCGGGCAATTTTAGAAAAATTTTGATTGGCTTCTGTTATAGAGACAAGATTATCCGTATTTATCATCATTATAATTCCCTCCTTTTTTTTAATTATATCTTATTTATAGGATAAATTCAACCTATTTTTTACTCATACTTTAATGGGAATACCTGCATACACCAAAAGCTGCACGCCGTATCTATACAAATACCTTTATAGATACACGCATGCAGCTTTGCTTGCATTGCTATTATGATTTTGCTTTTTCGACGGTAAACCAAAAAGTGACGCCGTCGTCTGTGTTGTACACTCCGTAGGTTTGCCCGTGGAGTTTGACGAGTTCTGCGACAATGCCCAATCCCAGACCGTGCCCGCCAAAGGTACGCTGTACATTGCGGCTTCTTGCCGTGTCTACTTTGTAAAAAGGTTCCCAAATCCGTTTTTGGCATGCTTCGGGAATCTGAATTCCCTGATTGTGTATGAACACTTTATAGACCGTGCCCAAATCTTCGCCGGTAACGGTAATTTCTTTGCCCTGCGGCGTATAATCAATGGCATTGCTCAAAAAATTGCTCATAATGCAGTCTATTTGTTCCGGATCGCCGTACGTCGTCATATCCGGCGGCAACTTCCATGTAATCCGAATTTCTTTTTTTTGCACAGCCTGAGCAAACCGTGCCTGAGCCTCATCCGTCAAGGCAACAAAATCAAAAATCATTTTTTCCAGTTTGAACGCCCCTGTTTCCAGCCGTGACAAATTGAGCAGACTCTTAACCAAATTATCCATTTTTACCGTTTCCGTTTGAATGACATGGCAGTAACGCCGCCGCGTCTGTTCATCACTCTGCAGGCTGTCCAAGCCTTCGGCATATCCCTGAATAATCGCCAGCGGAGTTTTCAGCTCATGGGATACGGCAAAGATAAAGGATTTCCGCATGTGTTCTATTTCTTTGGCCTTATCCAGCTGCTGCTTCAATTTGTCATTGGATTTTTGCAGTTCATCCAGTGCATGATGCAGCTGATCGGACAACGTATTGAGACTGCGGCCTAATTCGCCGATTTCATCGGTATTGCGTCCCTGCCATTTTTGGGTAAAATTCATATGCGTCATGGCGACGGATATTTTTTTCAGCTCCAGTAAAGGCTTTACCATCTTATTGGTCAGCAAAATAGTGCCTATGACGGCAATAACCAGCCAAATAATACCACACGTAAAGATAAAATGCTGTACAATGCTAATCGTTTTTTTCATAGGCGCGACGGGCTGGCTGATAAGCACATAAGACTGCCCTTCTATGCGGGAAATCAGATTAAAATACTGGAACGTTTCACTGGGGCGGTAGTGCTTGACTTTGCCCAGTTCGTCTTCATCGGGCTGGCGTCCCTGCAGCAAGTCTATCATCTCTTGGATATGTTTGGGCTGTTCGGCCTGGTCCTGATGGGCTTTGGCTTCTTCTTCTTTCCCTACAGCTACGACTACGTCTTTTGTATCAGCTTTGGGCGGTCCAATAAAAATACGCCGTCCCGGCCGCGATGAATAGACAAGCTGGCTGTTGTCGATAATAAGGATTTCTGCGCCCAAATTTTGGCTGATGAGGTCAAACTGGCTTTCGCCGTCCATTTTCTTTTCTTTATAAATCGCGCTAATTTCCTGGCTGGCTTCTATCATGCCGTCTTTTTTGACAGAATAAAAGAAATTGTTAAAGCCTACACCAATGGCAATCATCAGCGTGACAATGAAAAACAGCGTAAAACCAATGACGTACAGGCCTGATTTAGCGCGAAGGGACAGCCGTATCATTTGGCATCATAGCGGTATCCGTAGCCGCGCACGGTTTGAATATACCTGCCTTTGTCCCCCAGCTTGATGCGCAGGCGGTTGATATGCGTATCGACAGTACGCAAATCGCCGTAATAGTCGTAATTCCACACTTTGTTGAGACTTTGCCGGCTCAGCGCCTTGCCGGCATTGGTGACCAAATACGTGAGCAGTTTGTATTCTGTCGGACTGAGGTCAATGTTTTTGCCGTCCAAGACAACCTGCCGTGCGTCTTGGTCAATGGACACGCCGTCGGCAGCAGCAATCTGCTCGGTTTCTTCTTTCTGCGTACGCCGCAGCAGCGCTTTTATTTTTGCAACCAATATTTTGGGACTAAACGGTTTGGTAATATATTCATCAACGCCTAAATCATAAGCAAAGAGCTGGTCAATTTCTTCGCCTTTGGCTGTCAGCATCATGATGGGAACGGAGGATTCACGGCGAATTTCCCGGCATACAGTCCAGCCGTCGTATCCCGGCATCATGACGTCAAGCAGTACCAAATCCGGATGCTGTTCATGGTACAGTTTCAACGCTTCTTTGCCATCTGCCGCTTCCAGTATTTCATATCCTTCAGGCTGCAGAAAATCAGCTACCAGCTGACGCATTAATTGTTCATCATCGGCTATTAAGATTTTTTCCATGTCGTCTCCCTCTGTTTCGTCATCTCATACTCGTTACGGATTTTCTTTACGTCCTGCACGTCCGGCAGCTGCTGCAGCCAATACGAAAGGGGCTGGCCGCTGATGCATACATCCGGCGCGATTTCCTGCAGCGGCACGAGGACAAAGGCCCGCTGCGTCACATACGGATGCGGTATCTCCAGCGTATCCGTATGGCTGATGACATCATTGCTGTAGACAATATCAATATCTATCGTGCGGGCGCCCCATTTTTCATGCCGTACCCGCCCCAACGTTTGCTCTATGTGCTGGCAAATCGTAAGCAGGGCTTGGCCGGAAAGAGCCGTTTCGACAGTACAGGCCATGTTGATAAATACAGGCTGGTCAGTCTTTCCCCAAGGAGGTGTTTCATACATAGAGGAAACTGCCGTGACCTGCAGGGCTTTTTCTTCTTTTAGCAGCGCAACTGCTGTTTGCAGCGTTTCTTCCCGTTTTCCCAGGTTAGCTCCCAAACTCAAATAATACCTATGCATGGCGGCTCCTTTCTATCGTTACGGCCACATCTGCCAGCGGGCCGCCAATGGGCGCGTGCGGTTTATGTACGGTAATCGTGACGGCTTCGACAGCAAACTGTGCCAGCACGGTATCAGCAATCACTGCGGCCAGCCGTTCAATAAGCTGGTACGTCCGATGTTCGACAATGTCTTGAATGACGGCATATACCCGGCTGTAATCGATAGTATCTGTTAAGTCATCACTGTTCCCGGCTGCCGTCAAATCTGCCTTCAAAACGGCATCGACATAAAAAGGCTGTCCGTTTCGCTGTTCTTCCGGCAAACAGCCGTGATAGCCATAAAACTGCATGCCCTGCAGCGTAATCGTATCCATATCGTGTTATCCTTTCTGCGTATCGCCGCTGTGGTTTCCGGCCATCAGCATATCCCACGCTTCTTTATAGGCTTCCGTACCGGCTGCCAGACAGCCGCAGGAAGAAGCAGTAATAATATTCGAATCTACCGCCATGGCACTGCGCATGGTCAGGCAAAGATGCGTCGCCTGGACAATAACCAGTACGCCTTCCGGCTGCAGCCCCCGATCAATGGATTGGCAGAGCTGTTCTGTCAGTCGTTCCTGCAGCTGAGGCCGGCGTGCCAAAATATCGACGGCATGTACAAAATGGCCAAACCCGGCAATGCGGCCGCCGCGAGGATAATAGGCAATATGAGCAGTGCCAAAAAACGGCAGCAAATGATGTTCACACATCGAATGAAAGCGAATATGACGAACCGCTACTAAGCCGTTAGTCTGCGTTACAATCGGATTCTTCCATTCATCATCCGGATTTTCCCGCAAACCGGAAAAAAACTGTCCAAACGCTTCTGCTACCCGATGCGGCGTCTTTTCCATGCCTAAGGTCTTTATATCTACTCCTACGGCTTCCAAAAACTGGGCCATCGCCTGGACAGCCTTTTCATTACCCGCATTGTTATTCATTAAATCTGCCATGTCCTGCTCCTTTTTTTACCATATATTTCACGCACGGAACCTGGTCCCGCCGCTGTTACAGCATATAATAGTATGTCAAAATGAAAATAAAACCGCCGACAATAATGAAAAACGGACTGGCATACTGCTGCCAAATAGTTTGTTCATGATACAAATAGATTTCATCCGGATTGGACGGATTATACCGTACATCGACGGCGTCACCGGCTACGCTCTGCCATTCTGCATTGCCAATCTTATACTTGCTTTTATACGTTTTGTTTTGCACAGTAAATTCAACAACCGGAAAATACAAGCTGCCGCTCTTCAGTTTCTTTTCTTCAAACCCAAGCAGCTTTCCCGTCGTCGCTGCCGTGCAGTGCCGCGTCAGCGTCCGCAGTTTCCAGCCATGATACGTCCCTACGGCAACAAATATGACGCCCAGCACGGCCGGTATATAGTACAGCATATTCATGATGTATTCCTCCTAAATTACATAGTCACCATTCATCAAGATGCATGGATTCGCCCGGCAATCCGATAGGCAATCGTCCCGCCCAGTACGCCCGTAACCAGCTGCGGCCAACTCATACTCAGGAGTATCATATGCCGCACAGCCGGCGGAAATTCCACACAGCCAAACAACAGATAAAACGAGCCATACAGGACAGCCGTCTTGCAAACTGCCGCGC
>SAMEA104315421__coassemble_3457_pt1 | contig 5446 bp, 2 predicted proteins | sample SAMEA104315421__metabat2_high_PE_001 | metagenome-assembled genome bin SAMEA104315421 (sample SAMEA104315421) | gut metagenome | biome: Monkey gut; feature: monkey-associated habitat; material: faeces | place: China | collected 2013
GGTAGCCGTGCAGCCAACCGGTTTGAACAAAATGAAAATCGGAGCGGTTGTATCCAACGTGCCGCCAATGCGGTGATGGTCTACGACGCTGACGATTTCTGCTTCGTCAATGCCGTCGATAATTTGTTTCTTTTCGTTGTGGTCTACGAGCATGACCTGCTGTTTTTCTGCAGCAGCAATGCAGTCTGCACAAACCATGCCGACATATTTGCCGTCATCTACGACAGCATACTGGCCGTCAGCCGGTACGTCATGACCATTGTCCTTCGTGCTGAAGAACAAATCCGGATCGTGCATCAATTCTTTGACGGTGCTGAGTTCTTTGCCTGTAACAGTCTTAATAAATTCTTCTGCCAAGCTGGCACGGTCTACGACGCCGACAAAATTGCCGTTGTCAGCAACCGGTGCTACTGTGCTTTCATGAGCAGCAAACCAGTTGGCTGCATCTTTCAAGCTGGCACTGACTTTCAATGCTTCTACTTCTGTGTGAACTGCATTGCCGACTTTGACATAAAAATCAGTGACCAAAGGCTGTGCGTCTACATGGAAATAATCCAAAGCAAACGCTGTTTCCTTATTGATTTCACCTGCACGGACAGGGACAGCATCTACGCCCTGGAGCTGCTGTAATTTTGCATATGCAATAGACGAACAAATCGAATCCGTATCCGGACTTTTGTGTCCTGTAACAAAAATCTGTTTTGCCACGATAATCACCTCATAAAAAAATTATACTGCTAGTAATCATGCCAAAGTATCCCTGAGAGAACCGTACCTGCCGGCACGCGTTGTCTTCGGGGATACCTTAGCTGTTCTATCTTTATTATATCACAAATCGATTAACCCTTACGAGTTGTCATCAATTCCTGAATATGGGCAACGACTTCGTCAATGCCTTTGGCGCCTAAATCGCCTTTGGAACGGTCACGCAGTCCCAGCGTGCCGTTTTCCATTTCTTTGTCACCGACGACAGCCATGTACGGTACTTTTTCCATCTGAGCCTTGCGAATCTTGTAGCCGATTTTTTCGCTGCTTTCGTCGACTTCAGCACGAATGCCTGCTTTTTTGAATTTCTTAGCCAGTTCTTTGACATATGCCAAGTGTTTATCCGAAATCGGCAGGAATTTAATCTGTACCGGAGCCAGCCATACTGGGAATGCACCGGCATAGTTTTCCGTAATAATCCCCAAGAAGCGTTCAATACTGCCAAAGCAAGCACGATGTACCATGACAGGACGATGTTTTTGGCCATCTTCACCAATATACGTCATGTCAAAGCGTTCCGGCATAAGCATATCAAGCTGAATTGTACCGCACTGCCAGGTACGACCGATCGAATCTTTTAAGTGGAAATCCAGTTTCGGGCCATAGAATGCGCCGTCGCCTTCATTGATGACATATGGAATATGGCGTTCTTCAATAACATCATGCAATGTTTTGGTTGCCAGTTCCCAAATTTCGTCAGAGCCCATGGAATCTTCCGGACGTGTTGACAATTCAACATGGTATTCCAACCCAAACTGTTTGTATGCTTTATCAAACAAGTCCATAACACCGGAAATTTCTTCTTTCATCTGACTCGGCAGCATGAAGATATGCGCATCGTCCTGCGTAAAGCAGCGAACACGGAACAAGCCGTGCAGCGCACCGTGTAATTCATGACGGTGAACAATACCCAATTCAGCCATACGCATTGGGAAATCACGATAGCTGTGAACATTGCTCTTATATACGAGAATACCGCCTGGGCAGTTCATCGGTTTGATAGCATAGGGCTGTTCGTCAATCGTCGTAAAGTACATGTTGTCGCGGTAATGATCCCAGTGACCGGACTGTTCCCACAACTGACGGTTCAAAATAAGCGGCGTCATGATTTCGTCATAATCAGCTTCATCATGCAGTTCATGCCAGAATTTGAGCAGATTGTTGCGCAAAATCATTCCCTTGGGATGGAAGAACGGGAAGCCAGGGCCTTCTTCATGGAAGCTGAAAAGGTCGAGCTGTTTGCCCAATTTACGATGGTCACGTTTTTCAGCTTCTTCCATCATTTTTAAATAATCTTCCAAATCAGATTTCTTTTCAAATGCTGTGCCGTAAATACGCTGCAGCATTTTATTCTTTTCATCACCGCGCCAGTATGCGCCTGCTACCGTGCGAAGCTTAAAAGCTTTGACCTGACCCGTTGTTTCACAGTGCGGGCCGGCACACAAATCAACGAAATCACCTTGACGATACAAAGAAATAACAGCATCTTCCGGCAGTTCTTCAATCAATTCTACTTTATAATCCTGACCAGCATCTTTAAACAATTTCAATGCATCGGCACGGGATACAATTTCTTTGGTAATGGGCAGATTTTCTTTGACGATTTTTGCCATTTCTTTTTCAATCGCTGCAAAATCATCCTGCGTAAAACGATGTTCCGTATCCATATCATAGTAAAAACCGTTTTCAATGGACGGGCCAATAGCGAATTTTACGCCAGAAAATACATGCTGAATCGCCTGCGCCATAATATGAGATGCTGTATGGCGAAGTGTATCTTTCCCTTCCTGGGCATCAAACGTAAGAAATTCTACTGTCGAACCATCAACGATTGTTTCTCTCAAATCGGTGACTTCCCCGTTTACTTTTGCGACTAACACTTTTTTTGCCAGACTATTGCTGAGCGCTTTGACAGCGTCATGCAACGAAATGCCATCGGCAAATGACTTTTTGCTGCCATCTTTTAACACTAATTCTGCCATTACAAACATCCTCCTTAAAAATAAAAAGCTCCCGTCCTCAAGGGACGAGAGCATACTCACGTGGTTCCACCCTAGTTCAGCAGCCTAGACTGCTGTACTCAAGCGCGGTAACGGAACGACCGGACTGCCATACTCTAGTTCCGACAGTCAGCTCCAAGGCGGTAATACACTAAGGCATCAAAAGCACTCACACCATACATGCTTCTCTCTGCATAACACCCTGCTAGGTATCATGTCCTTGTCATCGCTTATATATCTATGACTTTATGCATATATCTCTATGCATGCGTAAATTATACGACTGGAATACGGCCTTGTCAAGAGAAAAAGCACGCGTCCCATAAAAGATTCCGCCTATTACTAGTACTCATCATGTAATAGTTGATTCATCTCTCTATTCTTCAGGAGGCGGATAGAATGTCACCCCATGCTTGTCATGCTCTTTTGTATAGTACAGTGCTTTATCTGCATCGGTGAACTGACTTTTCCCTGGGTTTTTCCGGTCTGTAAAAGCTACGCCGACACTCAAAGAAATCGCCGGTAATCCGTCTGTCGGGTGCGATAATTTTTCATTGATAGCATTGATACGATCCATCACCGTGTAGTTCAAATCGCTTGTCATTTCTACCATGATGACTGCAAATTCATCACCGCCAATACGACAGATGTAGTCGATATCACGGAACGTTTCCAGCAGCAGACGAGCCACTTTTTTCAGAACTTCATCTCCTACCGCATGACCGTCATTATCATTGACAGCCTTGAAAACATCCACATCAATTAAGATTAAGGCAAAGTCTTTGCGATCCTTTTCATATAAATTAAAAATCCGATTGTAAGACCCACGGTTCAGCAGATCTGTTAGCGGATCGTGCTCTGCCTGATGCTTGAGCAGTTTCTGCCGTTCCTCATTTTCATTATAAATCCGATTGTAGGTCTTCCCCAATTTTTCCAGCTCATAAACGCCGCCTACAGACAACAAGGCACCATGTTCTATGTCCTGATTATAACGGAACAGAGGTGTCACAATCCAATGGCGCATTACCAAACAAAGGGACACCATCATCAAAGCAAACGCCAGCATACAAGCCAAAATCAATGGGAAAATCTGGGTAAACAGATCCGACGCGCGATTCTGTCGTTCATAGATCATTTCACTGAAAGTCGAAGCCGCCTCGCCGACTTGGTCGGAAATTTCTGCTTTTGCGGTTTCATAAGCCGGACTGATAACCAGAGTCCGTGCTTTCGCTAGTTTTTCTGCAGAAGACAGATTGACATCTTCAGGCTGCAGATTGACCTTTCGTATTTCCTCCGGCCATGTAGAACTATCCGTGCCTTCACTTTCCTCAATGAGTCGCATAGCGTAATATTCTAAATTCATCAAATTGCTGGAAGTGGACAAGGCATGACGCAGTGCCTGTAATGATTCCGAATGGTTATCCAACTTCAATAGATCCTGCAATGCCTTTTCTCTGGTTTTGGTTACATTGGCTTCTTCAAAATAGGCGGCAATATATTTCCTATCCCCCGTGGCAGCAGCTAATCGCACCTGCTTGGTCAAAATATCTGACCCCTGCTGCAACTCCTGCACCGCATGGCGACAATCGATATAATCCTGCATGGAAGACCGCAGCACTTTGTATTGCTGATGTCCCCAAACTGCCATTCCGATAGAAGTAATAAACAACACAACGGTAATAATAGTGCTCCATTTGCTGACAACCTGTATTTTGACTTTTCCAGCCACAATCATTCCTTCTCTCCCCATAGACTCATGATGTATCTGTTATAGTTCGATTTTTAACTCAAACTTCCCACCCTCAAAAACGGCATTTTTACAATAGAATCAAAGCCTATAACTAATTTATTTCAAGTCAGATATGTTGAGGCTGGTTACAGTAAATAAATTCGTTATGTATTCTAGTAATAATCTAATGCAGTCATTACTTTCTGCTTCGATTTACTTAGCCATCGCATGAAATATACGTTGAATGTTAGATAGTATGGCTTCAACTACAATTTGCATACTCTTACAAAAAGTGATAACAAAAGCGTTATCTATAAATGGATATCGGATAGACATTTCCGTCCCCTTACGGGGATTCTGTTTCTCTTCTCTGTCTCTGCAATCCCGCTTATTATCTTATCTCATATGCCGTTTTGCGGCGCAGAATACATTCTGCTGTTTCTACTGCAAGAACTATTTTCAAAAAACATTGTATCCCACATATATACGCTCATTATATCGCATTTTTCCACACTGTACAATAAAAAAATAAGTCGATAGTGCCATTACGTTTTTGTTGATGCCGTATTTCTTTCCTGTAAAAAAATATTTCAATTTATGAATTCTTCTTACACAAGTCGTGAGGGGTTGTATATTCACTGTCTGCATGGTATGATGCAATAGATAATTGTTTTCAAAAAAAGTGGAGGTGTATACGATGCTGCGATTTGCGTCTTATGGAAAGCCCCATGCAGTCAATATACGGGCTCGTGAAATTTTGCGTTATCTTGGACCTGGCATTTTAATTACTGTTGGTTTTATTGACCCAGGAAACTGGGCTGCCAATCTGGCTGCCGGTGCCGAATACGGCAGTGTATTGTTATGGATGGTTACCTTGTCTACTATCATGCTGATTTTGCTGCAGCACAACGCGGCTCATTTGGGAATTGTCACCGGTCGCTGCCTTTCAGAA
>SAMEA104315421__coassemble_3708_pt1 | contig 5176 bp, 5 predicted proteins | sample SAMEA104315421__metabat2_high_PE_001 | metagenome-assembled genome bin SAMEA104315421 (sample SAMEA104315421) | gut metagenome | biome: Monkey gut; feature: monkey-associated habitat; material: faeces | place: China | collected 2013
CAGATAAGAAACCACGGAATGCTAAAGAACGGCTGAATCATGCGTGGGCTCAGTTCTATCGAGCCATGGTGGATGAAACAAGCCCGATAGACCAGATTACAAAATCCATCGAAATGGAATTAGGCCGTAAACTGGCAGATGAAAAGGACCCGCACAAACGGGCCGTCATGTGCAACAGCGTGGCGGACGGGCGTGCTTCCATGCTGCTTTTTGCGGACAATAAAGATGCCAATTTGGCATATCTGAATACCGTGTATAAAGGCGCAATTCAATATAAGGTCACGTTTGAAGATGTATTGAATGAATTGAAGAAAGTGCGTCAAGATGAAGTAGCGAAAGCGGCAGCTAAAGATGCAGAGCAGTATTTGGGCATGTATCTGGTAGCACAGCGGACGGAAGAAATCGTAAAGACTCATGAGGATTACGTCCGGCCGGAAGGATACAATCATGAAAACTGCATGCGTATTATCGCCAATGCACCGGAAACTATCAAAAAGGCAGCACAGCTGTATTGGGATTACAACAAAAATTTGGTCAATATCTTGGAAAAAGAAGGGCTGATTACAAAGAAACAAGCAGCAGGCTTGCGAAAGTATGAAAAGTATTGCCCGATGTACCGTGATTTTTCGGCAGACAGCACGATGGACAATGAACTGCCGACTATTACAGCTGGCAGGGGCTTTATCAACCAAAGCAGCGGGCTCAAAAAATTAAAAGGCGGCAGCATACTGGCTGTTGTCAATCCGGTTGATTCTATGGTTCATATGACCTCGGCGCTGATTGCCCGCTGTGAACGAAACGACGTGGCAAAAGTCATGGTGCAGGCGGCAGAAGACTATCCGGGCTTGGGACGCATTATCGTCAAGGATCCGTCTTTGTCCAGTGCGGATGCCTCGAAGTGTGCTTTTTCCGTTATGGTGAATGGGCGAAAGACCATATACCGGACGACGCCGGAGCTGTATCAGGCACTGCAGGATATGAGTACCAACAGCGCGGCATTCCTGACGAACGTATTTGGAAAGTTCACGGATGCCCTGCGGTTTGGCGCGACCAATACGCCGAGCTTCATGGTACGTAACTTTATCCGCGATACCATCAGCGCAACGGTCAATGCCCGTTATGGCCATTTCATCCCTATTGTAGACAGCGTGCGCGGCATGGCAGCACTGAAAAAGAATGCAGACTTTAAGGCTAAATTCTATGGACAGGGCGTTCCCATGGATACGTATATCCGCAGCGATATTCGCGGCGCAAAACAATATAAGGATAAAGTGCGGCAGTCTTTGAAACACTATCCTATGGGAATTCGCCAGATGATGGCTTTTGCCCGCTTCTTGGTACATACATACAACGGTGTCGGCGAAGCTTTGGAACAAGGAACACGCGCCGGTGCGATGCTGCATGCCCTTAAAGAAGGTGCCAGTGATTTTGAAGCCGGGCAGGAAGCACGGGATGTCACGGTCAATTTCTCCCGCCACGGCAGTCTGGGCAAGAAAATCAATCGGTATGTACCGTTCTTTAATGCCAGCATTCAAGGTACGGACAAGCTGATTCGCACGTTTATGGAAAATCCGAAGCGAGCTTCTTTGGCAACCTGTATCTATATCATCTTGCCGACTATGATTCTTTGGGCTATCAATCATGATGACGATTGGTATAAAGAACTGGATGACAGCACCAAATACACCAACTGGGTTCTGCACATTCCGGGAACAGACCATCATTGGCTTATTCCTAAACCGCAGGAAGTCGGTATTGGCTTTGGCTCCGGCGTAGAAGCTGCACTGAATCAGATGCTGGATAAAGACCCGCATGCTATGAAAGAATGGGCCAGACAGTTTACAGAAGCTGTTACGCCGGGCATTATTGCCACGGTACTGCGTCCTATCATGGAATGGCGGTACAATTACAGCGAATGGACGGGCAGAAAACTGGTGCCGGACCGCTTATCCAAGCTGCCGCCGGAACAGCAGTATACAACGGCAACATCTGAGCTTGCCAAACTGATGAGTGAGTTTGGCGGGAAGTATGCAGACCTTTCACCTATTGCCATTGACAATTTCTTTAGCGGATGGTTTGGTTCGCTGGGACGTTTGGGAGCGGGTATGCTCAATACGCCTATCAGCAAGCTGCGCGGAAACGACAGACCGCCGGAACCGGCAAAATACTGGTATGAAGCACCCTTTGTCGGCAGCTTTGCCAGACAGGACGGGCAAAATTCCGTATATGTGGAACGCTTCTATCAACTGGCGCATGATATGGAAATCGACTATGAACGGAGTGACAGCTATGCCAAAAATAAAGGAAAGAAAGGGGCTCCGATTCCTGCATCGCTGCGAGATGCCCGAACCTGCATGAAGACCCTGTCAAAAATCAATAAAGACATCCGCAGCATCAAAGATGACCCCAAGATGGATCCGGACAGCAAGCGGCAAAAGATAGATGCTGCCAATACGAAAATGCGGTCTTTTGCTAAGAAATTCGTCACACAATATGACAAATAAGGGGGCAGGTAGATGAGGCGGCCGAGAGAACCGACATAGGGAAAAGCAGATAATCTTTGGCAAAGGAGGTGATAGGATGTTTGCAGTACATGGTGATACTATTTTTATTACGCGCGGTGATACAGGCTGTCTGGACGTAAATCTGAGCACGCAGGACGGTAACTATGTCATGCAGCCGGATGATACGCTGACGCTGACTGTGCGCAAGCGGGTGGATGCAGATATTCTTTTTCAAAAGAAAGTAACCGGCATGAACCGGATTATCACTGAGCCGGCAGACACCCAAAAGGCTGCTTATGGCAGGTATGTATATGATGTAGAATTTCGTACAGCAGATGGGTACGTATCGACGGTGATTACACCGGCTGTATTTCAAATCGGGGAAGAGGTGACATACTGATGAAAGCCAGCCTGATGGATGTGGAAACAATCACTGCTGTGTTAGCAGCGGCACCGAACGGCAACGTGCCGAATGTACGGATTACGCCTTCCCAGCAGGTACAGCATATTCGAGCCCCTGCAGGCTATTATAGGTTTGCGGAGGTAATTGTAAATCCTATTCCTCAAAATTACGGGAAGGTTTCATATAATGGGTATGCATTGAAGGTAGAGTAAAGGAGACGATACATCATGGCTAAAAATGTAAAAATCAATGGCGTAACGTATGAAAATGTACCGCAGGTCAGTATCCCGCTGGCCGCTGGCGGCGGAACGGCAGACTTTTATGATACATCTGCAGCGACTGCAGCGGCTGCGGATATTTTGTCAGGGAAAACAGCCTATAGCAGCAACGGCGCTGTCACGGGCACGATGGTAAATCAGGGAGCTGCGTCCGGTGAAATCAGCAAGGCAGATGGGGCGTATACGATTCCTGCCGGGTATCATAACGGTACTGGCACTGTCAGCATTGCGGCAGAAAAAGCAAAGCTGATTAGCGGCAATATCAAAGCCGGTGTCACAGTCTTGGGTGTAAGCGGCAAACCCAGTGTTGTCGATACGGCAGATGCGACGGCTGCGGCAGGTACTATCGTCAGCGGCAAAACGGCATATGTCAATGGGGCTAAAATTACAGGTTCGCTAACCTCTATTTCGGTATCGCAGGACAGCCTTTCCAAAGTATTGACGGTAGAATAGGAGAACGCTATGAAAGTAGATGTGAAAGTCGGCGGTGCCGGTTACAGCGGTGTGCCAGCTGTCCTGATTCCCCTGCAGGCTGGCGGCACGGCTCGTTTTTGTGAAGTATCTGATACAACAGCGACTGCAGCTGACGTGGCTGCCGGAAAAACATTTTATGATGCTGACGGCACGCTGACAACCGGTACGGCCAGCGGACAGGGAGCTGCAACAGATGATGTTTGGACAGTTGTTGTAGAACAAAGCGAACACCAAACGATTTCATATACCGCGCAGAATACCATGACGGATAAGGGAGACGGAAAGTATGAACTTGGGTTTAAAGTCGATGCCAAAGTGGTAGCTGACACAGGGTATCTGCCGGGAATTGTTTCTACCAGTGTCGATAAAAAGACGAAAACGGTTACGGTCAAAGCCACAGAGGCAACCATAAAGCAGACAACGGGAGATTTAGTTGAAATCGGTTCGCTGACATCAGGACCCACGAGCAGTGACAATATTACCGGCTATACATTGGGGACGATTACAGGAATCCCTAATGGAAATCAGACGCATTTCAAAGCGGTGCTCTTTTGTCCTACAGGCGTTTCCTACAGCTTGTTTACTATTGGGGACTTTGCACAGGCACGGGCATGGAGCAATCAAAATGCCTATGCGACAACTCCGGTAAAGGCTGAAGTGACCGGCGGCACAGAATATACTTTGGAATGGGATGAAAACATCAATATTGATGCTGATACTAAAGTCTGGGATGATGATTTGGAACATGGCAAAGTGACATTCTATTGCTGCACAGAAATCAAGCTGACTGGCGATACGACAGCTATGGCCAATGCTAAATTGACCGTTACGGTATATCAGGATAAGGGCGTTATGGGATAAGTATTTTGTTTGGAGGGAAAACATGGAAGCAATTATACATTTTTTTCGCGAGATGGTCCCAGTAGGGACTGAAATTGAATGGGGTACGACCGTGTCATGCATTGGCACGGTTTTTTCGTATCTGCTTGGCTGGGATGCCGTGATGGAAGCGTTGGTTATTGCTATGGTTGTAGATTATCTGACTGGCGTGTTGGCAGCCTATATTAATCCGCATTTGGCACTAAACAGTCAAAAAGGATTTAAGGGCATACTCAAAAAAATAATGATTTTATTGCTTATCGCCTTGGCGCATGAGCTGGATCATGCCATTGGTCAGCAAGTCATACAAACGGTAGTAGTGTGGTTCTTCCTCGGCAATGAGGGACTTTCCATCATTGAAAATGCCGGAAAAGCAGGTCTGCCAATCCCAAATAAATTACGTAATACCTTAGAACAGTTGGCAAGTGAAAAAGGAGAGATGAAAAAATGAAAGTATACATTAATCCGGGACACGACAGAAAATACGACAGCGGCGCCGTACATACAGACGCAAATGGCAATGTTGATTTGCGGGAATGCGACGTAGCTGCAAGCATCGGCGCCAAAGTCATGAAATATTTAGTGGCTGCAGGCTGTGACTGCCGACTCCTGCAATCGGACAATCTTTATTATGACAG
>SAMEA104315421__coassemble_4018_pt1 | contig 4826 bp, 4 predicted proteins | sample SAMEA104315421__metabat2_high_PE_001 | metagenome-assembled genome bin SAMEA104315421 (sample SAMEA104315421) | gut metagenome | biome: Monkey gut; feature: monkey-associated habitat; material: faeces | place: China | collected 2013
CGACCTTCGGGTTATGAGCCCGACGAGCTACCAACTGCTCCACCCCGCGATGAAAAAGTTGGTGGTGGGGGAAGGATTCGAACCTTCGAAGGCAGTCGCCGGCAGATTTACAGTCTGCTCCCTTTAGCCACTCGGGAACCCCACCAGATAATTGGAGCCGACGATAGGACTTGAACCTACAACCTACTGATTACAAGTCAGTTGCTCTACCAATTGAGCTACGTCGGCTCGGTTTGTTTCGTTTGCTTAACGGAACGTAACTTATTTTATCAGAAGCACTTCGTTCTGTCAAGCACTTTCAGAAGTTTTTTTATTTCTTTTTGAACGCTCTTGAGAAATCCATTTTCATGTTTTCTCCAAGCCGCTTCAAAAAGTTCTTTAAAACCGCTGACTTGGATAGTATACTATACTGTATAGTAAATTGCAAGAGGTATTTTAAATTTTTTTTACTTTTCCAGGAGATTTTGTATATGATGATAGAAACGACTTCCCTCAAAGCTTTCGCCGCGTCCCTGCACCTCGATTGTCTGGGCATTGCACCGGCCCAACTGCCTGTACCCCCGCAGGCAGGCACGATTCCTATTTGCCCCTTGGCTTCCGGTCAGGGACCGGAACGGTATATGCCTGTATCCGTACTGCCGGAATGTCAGTCCATTATTGTCATTCTCTTTCCCTACTACGGCGGACGCGATCTGCATGCCAACTTATCCCAGTACTGCCGCTGCTATGATTATCACCCGGTCGTTCACCGTTATTTGGACCGTATCATATCGTATCTGACCGAGCACTATCCCGGCAGCAAACATACAGCTATCGTCGATACGTCGCCGCTGGCTGACCGCTGGCTGGCTTATGAAGCAGGATTGGGCTTTTACGGGGATAATCACTGCTTCTTTAACGATACGTATGGTTCTTACTTTTTTATCGGCAGCATTCTAACTTCCATTCCTTTTCAGCCGGATACACCGACAGATAAAGAATGCCTGCACTGCGGTGCCTGTCATGCAGCCTGCCCGGGCCAGTGCTTTGCGTCCGGCACGTATGACTATCAGCTGTGCAAGTCCTATTTGACACAAAAAAAAGGCAGCTTTACGCTGCCTGAACAAAAAGTCATGAGTAAAACGCCGCTTATTTTCGGCTGTGATGTCTGTCAAGATGTCTGCCCTTTAAATCAAAATGTACCGCTGACGCCGCTTCCTGCATTTCAGCAGGACCGCATCACCTTTCTCTCCCGAAAAGAGCTGGAATCCCTTTCCAACAAACAATTCCAAAAATTCTTTGGCTCGCGCGCATTCGCCTGGCGCGGCAAAAAAACGCTGCTGCGCAATATGGACTGCTTAAAAGAACTACATAAAAACGGAAGCAACGGAAACGACAACATAGACGCAAAATAAAACGAATACACCAGCCAGAAAAATAATCGGCAGCAGGACAGCGGCAATACTCCGCCCCATGCTTAGCCCATAGTTGGCCTGCAGTGCCAGTACAATCAAAACAAGCACCCAAAGGCCTGAGAAAAAAGCCGCAAGACCAACCAACCCAGCCGGCAAAATAAATGCAAACGTTCCTGCCAGCGTGCCGATATTGGCAGGAATACCGCAAAATCCCAGTGCAGCCAATATACCTTTCCACGAGCCGCTGCCGCCAAGGAGCCGGGCCGTTCCATGGAGCAGTGCCGCTTCTGTCAGCAATATCACGACGCCGCCTCCATATGCCGCGATAAGCAGCCATACACCTGCCCGATCCCACTGCACATAGACAGACAAAACCGACAGCAGCGTCGATAAAAACCATATCATCCAGCCTTCATAAAGCCGTTGTTCCTGGGTAATCGTCGTCAATGCCGTTTTCGGAGCCGTTACCAAATCGTATGCCAATATCATCGCTTCTTCTATATACTGTTTCAATGCTGCCATACCCCTTTCATAATCAGCAGCGGCAAGGGTATATCTTGCTGTACTCCCATGGCAGACTGGATATACTGCAGGGATGATATATGGCCTTGCAATAACTGCCGCACACTAAAATCATCTGTATAGGTAGTAATCGGTACGCGATCTGAGTCTGCGTGTATCAGTTGACCTGCATACGCCAAGGCATCATAATAGTTGCCCATTTCATCGACAAGACCGGCTTTTTGAGCCTGCTCACCCGTAAATACTCTGCCGTCTGCCAGCGTACGCACCGTGCTTTCATCCATGTGCCGTTCTTCTGCTACTACATGTACAAACTGTTCGTACATCGTATTGACCATATCCTGCGTTATTTGACGTTCTTCGTCTGTCATGGGCCGGAACGGGGAGAAAATATCTTTATGCGCGCCGGATTTAATTTTTTCTTCGCTAATACCGATTTTCTGGCTTAATCCCTGTAAATCATAATACGACATATAGACGCCGATACTTCCTGTAATGGTCGAAGGATTCGCATAAATCTTATCACCGTATGCAGCCAGCCAATAAGCTCCGGATGCTGCCGTATCTCCCATCGATACGACGACAGGCTTACCGTCTTCTTTCAGGCGCTGCAGTTCTTCCGCTGCTTCCTGGGTCGCTGCGGCACTGCCGCCAGGGCTGTCTATACGGAGAAGGACGGCTTTTACGCTGTCATCCTTTCTCGCTTTGCGAAACTGCCGCATCAGCGCGCCTGATGTCGTTGCCGACGTATTTCCCAGTCCCATCGGCTCTTGGTCACCGCCGACAATCGTTCCGCTGACGCGGATGACAGCGACTTTTTTTTCTTGAGACAAGTTTAGCGAGCCTTCTGCCCATTCTGTCTGTGAAAGGACAGAGCCTGTAATAACTGCTGCAAACAGGACGACAACGGCTGCCGCTGCCGTCCTTAATTTCTTTTCCTTATCCATGTACCAGTCCTCCTTGATACGAAAAAAGGGATGCCTTGTACTGGCAGCACGCTGCCGGACAAGCGGTATCCCTTTTTTTGTTATGCATGGTCTTCATGTGTCGTATCCAAATTAAGGAACAACGTGTATTCCCCTTTAAAATACAATTTAATCGAGCCAACAGGACCATTGCGGTGTTTTGCTAAGATAACTTCTGTAATATGCTGATTTTCTGTTTCTTTGTCGTAGTAATCTTCCCGATACAGAAATGATACAATATCAGCATCTTGTTCCAGCGCCCCGGATTCTCGCAGGTCACTCAGCATAGGCCGTTTGTCCTGACGGCTTTCTACGCTTCGGCTGAGCTGTGACAAAGCAATCAGCGGCACTTTTAATTCCCGCGCCAAAGCTTTTAACGAACGGGAAATCTCAGAAATTTCCTGCTGACGGCTTTCGGCGTTGCGGCCCTGCATGAGCTGCAGATAATCGACCACAATGAGGTCCAAACCGTGTTCAGACTTCAGGCGTCTGGCCTTAGAACGCATTTCCGCAACGGAAATGCCCGGCGTGTCATCAATATAAATCGGTGCCTGGTACAGTTTGTCGCAGGCATCGGTTAAGCGGGTCCATTCTTCATCGCTGTTCAGCTGTCCTGTGCGCAGCTTTTGCGAATCAATATGGGAAATCTGGCACAAAATACGCTGTACAAGCTGTTCCTGCGACATTTCCAAGGAAAAAAACGCTACAGTCTTATGCTGGCGCACACCGACGTTCTGGGCAATATTCAAGGTAAACGCCGTCTTCCCCATACTCGGACGGGCTGCTACCAAAATCAAATCAGAAGGCTGCAGGCCCGATGTCATGCGGTCCAAATCGCGAAACCCCGTTGGCAGTCCTGTAAGACCGGCCTTATTTTCATAGAGCTTGGTAATTTTATCCAATGTTTCTTCTACTACAGCCCCTACAGGAGAAAAATCGCCGCGGTTTTTGTTTTCTGACAGCTGCAAAATCCGTCGTTCGGCATCATCCAGCAAATCTTCCGGTTCTTTTTCGCCGTCGTAGGCAGCGGCTGTCAAGTCCGTACAAGTCGTAATCAAATTACGCGCCAACGCTTTTTCTGACACAATATTGGCATGATATTCAATATTAGCCGCCGTAGCAACAAGATTCGGCAAACTCAAAATATATTCAATGCCGCCGACATCATCTAATTTTTTCATGCGCCGCAATTCTTCCGGAAGCGTAATGACATCGATTTCTTTATTGTCATGATGCAGATGCTCCATCGCTTCAAAGATAATCCGATGTACTTCCCGATAGAAGTCATTGGGAGTCAGCTTTTCCATCGCCGTAATGACAGCATTATGGTCAAGCATCATAGCTCCCAAGACTGCTTGTTCCGCCTCTACATTTTGCGGTGGAATACGTTGTTCCATACTGTTTTACTCTCCTATTTTACCAGCATCCAATCCAGCACATCCTGTATGGTTGCGGCACTGTATATCTGCAGTGCCAAATGATGTGCCGGAATATTCTGTTCATTTTCTTTCGGAATAATAATTCCCTTCATGCCAGCTTGTTTCGCACCATATGCCTTTTCAAAGACACCGCCAACAGGTTTTACATTTCCCTGTACAGAAATTTCACCTGTAAGTGCCATGTCCTGGCGTACCGGCGTGTGGGTAATGGCCGAAATCAATGCCGTCGTAATAGCACAGCCGGCTGACGGTCCGTCAATGTTGCCGCCGCCGACAAAGTTGATATGGACATCATAGTCAGACAGTTCTTTTCCCGTTATACCGCGAACAACTGCTGCGGCATTGAACATGGAATCTTTGGCCATCGACCCGGCCGTGTCGTTAAACCGGTAATACCCTTTGCCGGGAACGCGCGCCGGAAAAGCTACGGCTTCAATTTCAATCGCCGAGCCCAAATACCCGGAAACACCCAGGCCAAACACTTTGCCAACAGCCGGTATATCCGA
>SAMEA104315421__coassemble_4035_pt1 | contig 4811 bp, 2 predicted proteins | sample SAMEA104315421__metabat2_high_PE_001 | metagenome-assembled genome bin SAMEA104315421 (sample SAMEA104315421) | gut metagenome | biome: Monkey gut; feature: monkey-associated habitat; material: faeces | place: China | collected 2013
TCGTTCCCTGTACAATCACCGTATCATCATCAAACGCAACCTCAGCATCTGACAATCCTTTTACCTTGTCCAAAAGGAACTGCTGCAATGCGTCTTTCTGTATAGATGCCGACATGTCCCCGCTTTGCGCACGGAGTACGGTGATTTTCTGATCGGCAAGACTGTCCCATGGACTAAATGACACACCCGTCAGCTGACAATCAAACTGATCAAACTGCAGCCCGCCAACACGGAAACGGGTCCCATGAACTTCTACGGCATCCAAATCACCTGCCAGCACTTTCAGTCCCGGCGAAGCTTGTACATGTACGTCATCCGGCTGCAGTTTCATTTTCGTGGATAAGGCATGATATAAACCTGCTGCCGCTAATTGCGGTGCATATTGGTCAGCACCTACCAACAGTGCTGCCAATATGAGCAATATGATACTTAACTTTTTCATTATAGTTCCTGTTTCGCTAACTTCTTATTTTTTTCCTGCTGCAAATATCCTTCGATAAAGATATCCAAATCACCGTCCATGACGGCCTGAATATTGCCGGTTTCTACATTGGTGCGATGATCTTTAACCAAATTATACGGATGGAATACATAAGAGCGAATCTGGCTGCCCCATTCAATGGCCTGATGCACGCCGCCAATTTCCGCTTTCAGTTTGGCCTGCTTTTCCTGTTCCAGTTCAAACAATTTGGCACGCAGGTATTTCATACACATTTCTTTATTTTGAAGCTGTGAGCGTTCATTTTGGCATTGTACGACAATACCTGTCGGGATATGCGTCATGCGAACGGCAGAACTTGTTTTGTTGACGTGCTGCCCGCCGGCACCCGATGCACGGAAGTAATCGACGCGGACATCATCCATATTAATTTCTACATCGACATCATCCGGCAGTTCCGGCATGACATCGACAGCGGTAAAGGATGTATGGCGGCGTGCCGCAGCATCAAACGGCGAAATACGTACCAAGCGATGCACGCCTTTTTCGGATTTCAAATAGCCGTACGCATATTCACCGGTAATTGCAAAGGTAGCACTCTTGATACCGGCTTCATCTCCCGGCTGCAAATCCATAACCGTAATCTGGTAGCCGTTGCGTTCAGCCCAGCGCGTATACATGCAAATCAGCATTTGCGCCCAGTCCTGTGCTTCTGTACCGCCGGCACCAGCATGGAATGTAATAATCGCATTGCACTTGTCATATTCACCAGAAAGAAGCATACGGACTTCCCGTTTTTCTACTTCTTTGACCAATTCGTTATATTGGTCTTCAATTTCTCCTTCCAGTGAAGTATCGCCTTCTTCCATGGCCATATCCAAGTAATCCAGCGTATCCTGTACCCGCTGGACAAGTGCTTTATGTCCTTCTACTTCTGTTTTTAAATTGGTTGCTTCCTGCGATATGGCTTTGGCTTTATCCGGATGATTCCAAAAATCCGGGTCGCTCATTTGCATATCTAAATCCATAATACGTTCTTCTTTTCGAGGTAAGCTAAAGTGAATCCCCGATTTCTTGTATTCTTTTTTGTAAATCTTCGAGGGGCTTACGCAGTTCTTCTAATAACACAAGACTCACCATCTTTCATAAATCACCATGAATTACTATTCAATACATACATATGTTAGGGCGCGCCGCAGCACGCCCTGTTCACCTATTTCTTGTTTTTTTCATCCTGCTCAATGTCTTCGCGGCTGACTGGTTTGCTTTCTTCATGTACTTCTTTGGCACTCTGAAGATGATCTTCAGCCTGTGGAACCGGAGCACTATACGTTACTTGAATATGATAGAGGAACGTAACAACGGTTCGCTTAATGGATTCTATCATTTCTTCAAACATTTCATAGGCTTCAAATTTATATTCAACAAGCGGATTTTTCTGTCCGTATGCACGCAGGTTAATCCCTTCTTTGAGGGCATCCATTGCATCGAGATGATCCATCCACTTGCTGTCTACGACACGCAGCATGATTGCTTTTTCCAATTCACGCATAGTCTGTTCGCCGATTTCCTGTTCCCGTGCATTATATAAATCTTCAGCGATTTTCTTCAATTTTTCATGCACTTCTACACGGCTCAAATTTTCCAATTCTTCTACCGTTGTCGTTCCCTTGGGAACAAAGTATTGTTCCATTTGCTGCAGCAGACCGGCAAAATCCCATTCTTCCGGATACAGCTTTTCATCGGCATATTTGTCCAGGCCTTCGACAATGATATCATCTACCATGCCCATAATCGTATCGCGCAGCGATTCAGCAACCAATACTTGGCGGCGCTGGCCGTACAGTACTTCACGCTGCTGGTTCATGACATCGTCATATTCCAAGACATATTTACGAATTTCAAAGTTATGGCTTTCTACTTTTTTCTGCGCTTTTTCAATGGATTTCGTAATCATGGAATGGGTAATCGGTTCGTCTTCTTCCATGCCCAATTTATCCATGAATTTGGAAATATTGTCAGAACCAAAAATACGCATCAGGTCATCTTCCAACGAGAGGAAGAACTGTGTCGTACCCGGGTCACCCTGACGGCCGGCACGGCCGCGGAGCTGGTTGTCAATACGGCGGCTTTCATGACGTTCTGTACCGATAATCATTAACCCGCCCAGCGCAGCAACTCCTTTGCCGAGTTTAATATCCGTGCCGCGGCCGGCCATGTTGGTAGCAATCGTTACCATGCCTTCCTGACCGGCATTTTTGATGATTTCAGCTTCTTTTTCATGATACTTCGCATTTAATACACTGTGCGGAATATTTTCTTTGTCCAAGAGCTGGCTGATGATTTCAGACTGGCTGATGGATGTCGTACCGACCAAGATAGGCTGTCCTGTAGCATGACGTTTTTTTACTTCACGCACAACAGCGCGGTATTTTGCATTTTTCGTTTTATAAATCACATCCGGCAAATCCTTACGGATAGCTGGCTTATTGGTTGGAATGACATAGACGTCCAGTTTATAAATCTTATTGAATTCGTCTTCTTCCGTTTTTGCCGTACCTGTCATGCCAGCCAGCTTATTGTACATACGGAAATAGTTCTGGAACGTAATCGTTGCCAAGGTTTTGCTTTCACCCTGTACTTTTACGTTTTCCTTGGCTTCAATGGATTGATGCAGCCCATCGCTGTAGCGGCGGCCAAACATCAAACGGCCTGTAAATTCATCAACAATAACGATTTCGCCGTTTTTGACGACATAATCTTTGTCCCGGTGCATCATAAACCGCGCGCGCAGTGCCTGAATGACAAGATGGTTTAAGTCAAGATGTTCGTTATCAAACATATTCTTAATACCCATCATTTTTTCGACTTTGGCTACGCCGGAATCCGTCGGTGCAATGGTCTTCTGTTTTTCATCCATCGTATAGTCGTCTTTATCAAACGTCTTGACAATATTGGCCAATGTATAATACAAATCCGTAGATTTTTCACCTGGGCCGGAAATAATCAGCGGTGTACGCGCTTCATCAATGAGGATGGAATCCACTTCATCGACGATGCAGTAGTTCAGCGGCCGCTGTACCATTTGGTCTTTGCTGATAACCATATTGTCACGCAGGTAATCAAAGCCAAATTCATTGTTTGTGCCGTATGTAATATCGGAATTATAAGCCCGGCGGCGCTGTTCGTATGTCAAATCATGCACAATCAAACCGACAGACAACCCGAGGAATTTATAAATCTGGCCCATTTCTTCACTGTCACGCGTAGCTAAGTAATCGTTGACTGTTACAACGTGAACCCCTTTACCCGTCAGTGCATTTAAATAAACAGGCAGCGTAGCAACCAGCGTTTTGCCTTCGCCTGTACGCATTTCTGCTATATCCCCGCGATGCAGTACAATACCGCCTAACAGCTGTACATCAAAATGACGCATACCCGTTACGCGTCGTGACGCTTCACGAACAACAGCAAACGCTTCGGGCAGCAAATCGTCCAGCGTTTCACCAGCAGCCAACCGTTTCTTAAATTCAAAGGTCTTTTCCTGCAATGATGAATCGCTAAGTGCCGTCATTTTTGGTTCTAAGTCATTAATCTGCTGCACAATAGGCCGCATTTTTTTTAGTTCATGTTCGGTATTATTGCCGAGTAATCTCTGGAATAGTTTATTAAACACCGATTGAGCCCTCCAATTGCCATATTCTAATCACTTTATTTTCAGTTATACATTATACCGTGATTGACTCCTATTTTGCAACTATTTACGCTTGTTTTAGCAAATATCCCGTTTTTTTACCGTTTCTATACACGCCGTGCTTCCAAAATCTTCATCCACCTATCTAAAAATACGATATTTTTTATCAGTATATACAGTTAGTTTCATCAAAAGCATCCATTGATTGTACCGTTTTTTATCGCATCGTTCATGCTGTGCCGCCCTTGGCAGCGTATTTTTTAGATGCGCTGGCTGTTTTGGCCGGCAAAATTCATATCTAATCATGGTTTGCCCTATCTTTTTACCCATAGCGATGATATAATAAAAAAGTTATACAAAAGGAGGATTCCATGTTAGAAAAATTCCAAAATTTAAATATTAGCGACGTGATTATCCAGGCACTGAATGAAATGGGCTTTGAAGAACCTACCCCCATCCAAGCCGGTGCCATTCCGGTAGCACTGGCCGGCAAAGATATGATTGGCCAGGCGCAGACTGGTACAGGCAAAACTGCTGCATACGGTATTCCTGTATTGGAAAAAATTTTAGCGGCTGAACCGACAAAAGATATTCAGGCCGTTATTTTATCGCCGACGCGTGAACTGGCTATGCAGGTAGCCGAAGAATTAAATCATTTGGCACAGTTTACCCCTATCC
>SAMEA104315421__coassemble_4733_pt1 | contig 4307 bp, 4 predicted proteins | sample SAMEA104315421__metabat2_high_PE_001 | metagenome-assembled genome bin SAMEA104315421 (sample SAMEA104315421) | gut metagenome | biome: Monkey gut; feature: monkey-associated habitat; material: faeces | place: China | collected 2013
ACTATGGATTTTTGTTTTTTGATTAACTGTTCAATTTCATTTTACAACGGACCGCACAATTAATTCTTTTCAAGTTGCAGAATTAATTACGAAAGAACAGGCTGATTATTTGCGTGAAAAATACTTAGGTATGGAGATTTGTCATGATTGGTTTTAGCGATTGTAAAATAGATCCATATAAGACTTTTGATGGCGTAAGTTGCCTTCACTTAGAGGTACATATTTAAGTATGTCAATAACTAAAGGGGTTTTTATATTGATTCGAGATATATTTTCTAAAAGATTTCTGCTATTAAAAAAAACTACCAATTATCGTATACTGACTTTATGGAAATATTGGGGACAAAAAACAAAACAACTGTTAATGATTGGGTAAAATCTCAAAAAGGCTTTCCTAATGAGGCGATGTTGGTTTTAATTTCTGACATATTTGCTATATCTTTAGACTGGTTATTAGGACGCATTGATGAACCTTATAATGAAAGTATACTAACGAAGTTAGAAGAAGAACATGCTGTTGGGATTTTAGAAATGGCAGTTGCTACGCCTATAACACCATTGCCTGAAGAATATAAAAATACGAAGCTACGGCGTAAATATTATACCCATGGCCAAAGAGCTAATTTGATTTATGCCGCAATGTCTTCTTTTTACAAAACCTTATTCTCTATGTTCACGTTGAAACAGATTGAAAAGGGGGAAATGGATTTAAGGACGTTAGATGATGCCATATTAAATGGTTACATAACGAACATCAAAGATATACGGCCATTGCTTTATAGAGAATTAGATGCTCCGGTCTTTGATTTGGAAGCAGCTATTGGATGACAAATTCAGGCCGATGCCATAGCCACTTAATCGATAATAGTTAACTCTCTTTAAAATTGAAATGGCAGCATCCGGTGTTGAGATTGTAAGATTATGGACATGAATCAGTCGATCAATTTGCTGATCATATGTAAGGGCCGGTTTTAGTTCCATTAAAAACCTCCATATAAAAAAAGTCCCACCGTGGTCCGCAGTACGTTTCCGCCTTATGCGTGGTGGGCTCTATCGACTTTATTATACCAAAAAAAACATAGTAAAAAACAAGACTTGCCGGCATAATCAGATTGACTGTGCAGTCTGATTATTTTATAATATAATTAGGCGAAAAAGGAAATTAGTAAATCATAAGGCGAGAATCCCCGTAGGAGTGGCAATTCCTGCGGGGATTCTTTTATGCCAATCTTTATGACTGCTGCTTTAGCTGACTGTAAAGCTCATTCACTAAATGAACATAATTTTTATTTAAGATACTTAGATAATTTGAGAGATGAGGAGAATCAAAAATTTTAGATTTCCATCCATGGCAATCTAACTTGAAGAATGATAACATTTGCTCTACGGTATCATAATGCATATGTCTTGCTTTCAAAAGTTTTGTTTCTAATGTATTTTCTTTCATTAAATCATAGCCGCCGATATACCACGGCGGTATATTAAATGCACTCGAAATCGTCAGGCATAGATTGATTGATAAAAAATCTCCCAGCTTTTCATGCTTAGACCACGTTTCTGCTGTTATGTTACCTTTTTGGGCGGCTTCTTTTACTGATAAATCGAATAAAATTCTAAGCTGTAATAATCTATTGCGGCTGCTGCGTTGCTGCAGCTTGTCTTTTATTATTAACGTTTTAGATAAGATTACTTTTTCTCGGGTATTATGCACACGGGCATGGATTCATGGCAGCGATTAATCCAAACCGTGCCGGATACGATAAAGCGGCATGGACGCGGGCAATGTGGACGATGCCATCTTCCAACGGCTGCCGCAGTACCTCTAATACAGAACGGGGAAATTCCGGCAGTTCATCGAGAAAGAGAACGCCGTTGTGGCTCAGCGTTACTTCGCCTGGTTTAGGGATTGAGCCGCCGCCAATTAAGCCTGCTGTAGAAATGGTGTGGTGCGGGCTGCGGAATGGGCGAACGGACATCATATGAGATTGTTTAAATAAACCGGCAACACTGTAAATCTTGGTAACTTCCAAGGACTCTAGCTGATTCATAGGCGGCAGAATCGTAGGAATACGTTTGGCAAGCATTGTTTTCCCCGAACCAGGCGGGCCAATCATCAGTACATTATGACCGCCGGCAGCTGCTATTTCCAACGCGCGCTTAGCCGTAAACTGTCCTTGCACTTCAGAAAAATCGACGGCATACTCCGTCTGGTCGTGCAGTGAAGCCGCAGGCTCAACCGGAGAAAGCCGTGTGGTTCCTAATAAATGCTCGATGATATCCGAAAAAGAAGATACAGCATAAATAATAGCGTCACTGCAAAGAATTGCTTCGTCAGCATTATCTTTGCTAACAAAAAATGTATGAAATCCGTCTGCTGTTCCTTGTAAAATCATAGGTAAAATCCCCGTTACGGGACGGATGTTGCCGTCTAACGCCAGTTCACCGATAAACATCGTCTGCTGGCATTTTTCTGCCGGAATCTGACCGCTGGATACCATAATACCGACAGCAATCGCGGCATCCAAGCCGGCACTGTCTTTTTTGAGATCTGCAGGAGCTAAATTGACGGTGATGCGGCGCATCGGAAATTCATAGCCGCTGTTTTTTATAGCAGACCGGACGCGTTCTTTTGATTCTTTGACTGATGTCGTAGCAAGACCAACAATTTCAAATGCCGGCAGTCCATTGGAAATATCTGTTTCAACAGTAATAATATTACCGTGCAATCCCAAAATGGTAGCACCATAAATACGCGCAAACATAGGCCATCTCCTTATTCTACGCTCCAAAAAGCGTGGGGAATATGATGAATACGAAATCCTGCAGCAGATGGCATGACCTCAATGACGTCAAAACGACAGGGCCTATGCCACAGTCCATAACGGGACAAATACGATTTGGCTGTCAGCGTAAGTTTATGCTGTTTGTGTTTTTCGACAGCTTCTGCAGGTTGGCCGTAGTGCCGGGAATTGCGGGTTTTTACTTCAATAAAAACAATCACACTGCCGTCTTGAGCAATTAAATCAATTTCTCCCAGACGGCTGCGGTAATTTTTACAAAGCAATGAATAGTGCTTCTGCAAGCAAATATACTGGGCGGCAGCTTCTTCACCGCGCCTGCCTAATTCTTTATCATCCATGTGGTATACCTCCGTCATTTGCAAGATACCTTTACTATACCAGATGAAGATTAAAATTAGATTAAAATAAGATTAGAATTAGATTAAAATTTTGGACGGTTACTTACTTTTTTTCATAATAGTATCGCGTCCACATAGTTATTTCGGATAATGACGGATGGGGTGTCATGGTTTCGCTGAGGGTGTAGACAGATTTTGGGTCTGTATTCCGAGTCAGAGGCAGCTTACGCAGGTGAGCTGCCGTAGGAGAGGCGATGGCGGGCTGGATGGGGACAATAGTTTGGGGGCCGCAGGACAGCAAATTGATGAAAGGCTGCAGCAGAATAGATGCTTCTTGGCCGATAATATGGGCGCCGAGTATGTGTTTTGTCTTTTTGTCGATGACAAGCTTGACGAAGCCGTCGTCGGCTTGTCCGGGTTCATAGCCCAGAGCATAGCCTTTAGCTGAAGACGAGTAGGAATTGCAGGCAGTTTCGACGGCATATCTGGCTTGGCGTGCCTGCTGTTCTGTCAGGCCGACATGAGCGGCTTCCGGATACGTATACGTAACGGCGGGAACGAGGTCATACCGGGCCCAGCGCCAGTTTTCCGGAGCATTGCCGGAAAAAAGATTGTGTGCGATGATTTCTGCTTCATAGTTGGCTTTATGGCGAAACGGCGCTTTCCCGTTGATGTCGCCCAAAGCCCAGATGCCTTCGGCGCTGGTTTCGAGAAATTCATTAGTCAGGATGTATCCTTGGTGGTCTGTTTGGATGGTTGTATGTTCCAAATGCAGTAAATCTGTCATGGGACGAATCCCTGGCGCAACCAAGATTTCTTCGGCCTGTACGGTGCAGGTTTGCCCCGTCGTGCGGTCTTGGCAGGTGAGAATTTTTTCTCCGTTTTCACTGCGTACAGACAGGGTATCTTGATTGAGATGAACGGTAATGCCGGTGTGTTGGAACTGCTGCAAAAGAAATGCAGAAATATCCTCGTCTTCTTTGGGGAGCAGGCGGACATTATGCTGGATCAGCGTGACGCGGGTACCGGCAGTGCTGAATACATGAGCAAATTCGCAGCCAATCGGGCCGCCGCCAATAATAATCAAGCTGCGGTAGGGCTGCTGCGGGTACGCGCTGCCGAACAGAGTCTCTGACGTAATATATCCCACATCATCCAAACCGGGAAG
>SAMEA104315421__coassemble_5960_pt1 | contig 3646 bp, 4 predicted proteins | sample SAMEA104315421__metabat2_high_PE_001 | metagenome-assembled genome bin SAMEA104315421 (sample SAMEA104315421) | gut metagenome | biome: Monkey gut; feature: monkey-associated habitat; material: faeces | place: China | collected 2013
GCTTTATCGTATCCGGCACGGTTTGTATTAATCGCTGCCATGAATCCATGCCCTTGTGGCTTTCTTGGCGATAAAGATCACCCCTGCACTTGTACGACAGGAGAAATACGCCGCTATGCCCGAAAAATTTCTGGCCCGCTGTGAGACCGTATCGATTTGCATGTAACAGTGGAACGGCCCAAATACGCTGAACTCATAACCGAAATCCCTCAAGAGTCTTCTGCCGCTATCCGCAGCCGCGTTTTACAAGCCCGCCAAATCCAAGAAAAACGGCTTGGTGCCTATGGACTTAGCTGCAATGCCCATATGGGACATCGGGAGATTAAAGAAACCTGTCCGCTTACGCAAGAAGCCCAATCACTGTTGGAACAAGTTTTCAACAAACTCAAACTGAGCGCCCGCAGTTATGACCGCATTATCAAAGTATCTCGAACGATTGCTGATTTGTCTCAGTCAGAAAAAATTTGTGATATACATGTTGCGGAAGCTGTTAGTTATCGTAATACACTGCAGAGGATGTGATACTATGGTAACGACGTCACCGGAGTCCGAACGATTATATACGGCTGCGCTTCTTTCTATTCCTCAATTAGGTTCCCGCAACATTCGCGCACTGGTCGCTTTGTTTGGCTCAGCAAAAACAGTATGGGAGACGCCTGCACCCATTCTGCAAGAAGCAGCAGGGCTATCTGTGAAAACGACAGCGTCTATAAAAACATATCGTCCCGATTATGATTGGGATAAGCAGCTGCATTATCTGCAAACATATCAGGTTCAGCTTGTATCGCTGTGGGAAGATACGTATCCGGCAGCACTGCAGCAAACATTCAATCCGCCAGTTGTTTTATATTATCGGGGACAGCTGCCGCAAACTGACCGAACAGCGGCTGTCGTTGGCGCCAGAAAAGCCACCCCGTATGGACTGAATGTATCGCAAACTATTGCGGCAGATATGGCGCGGCACCAGATTACCGTAGTCAGCGGCGGTGCTAAGGGCATTGATACCAAGGCCCATCAAGGCGCATTGGCTGCAAAGGGAAAAACGATTGCCGTCATAGCTAACGGATTGGATATGGCATATCCCCGTGAAAACAAACGTCTTTTTACTGAAATAGTCGATGCCGGCGGTGCTGTTATTAGTGAATATCCGTTTGGCATGCGCCCGTTGTCTATCAATTTTCCCGCCCGCAACCGCATCATTGCCGGACTTTGCCGATGTACGGTCGTCATCGAGGCGGCACTTCGCAGCGGCTCATTGATTACAGCTGATTTTGCACTGGAAGAAGGACGTGATGTCTTTGCCGTGCCTGGCAGTATTTACTCTGCCATGAGCAAAGGAACCCATGAACTAATCCGCAAAGGAGCCGGCATTCTCACGCAAGTAGAGGATATTTTGCAGGAATATGGCTGGGATCGGGCGAAAAAAGTACCGATTTCACAGCCAACATATACACTTACACTGGAAGAATCAGCCGTCCTCAACGCAATTTCTTATGATGAAGCCATATCACGCGAAATGTTGACTGTTAAAACCAAATTGATGCCAGCCCAGCTTAGTCCGATTATATTAAAATTACAGTTGCAGGGACTTATAGAAGAAATAAATACTTCCTTGATTCGAAAGAAATAAGTACAACAGTGTATGGACAACGACAATTCATTTTCTAACTATTGCAGTAGTTATTTCCACAAATCTGATACATAAAAAATTTTTACCTTCTTTTGGCCAGACGAGATGTATGACTTATTCCTCTGGCACAAAATTTTCTAATTATATTTACAAAAAATGGAGCAGATAGACCAAACAGGTCTATTTCTGCTCCCATATGCATTCCAGGCTGTAATACAATGGAATTTTTTTAACCATTTTGTTGCAGCCTTTTTACTATGCAGTTTTACGTATATTGTTTGCCGCATGACGGTTCATATTCTTCAAACTGCAAACAAACAGTGTTCTATTCCAATTTCAAATTTCTTATTTTTTCGATTTATCTAGGCAATGAAGCTATCGCTGGCACACCGTAGCTGCTGGTTGCTGTCCGCACGGCCCGGCGCACTGCTTGTTCTACGACATAGGCGGCCATTGTTCCGGTCAGACTGACTTCGGCATGTATCTCTCCTACACTCATGGCATACATAGAATCTCCGTCTGCTGTCGTATTGACTGGGCAAATGGTACGGACGATACCGTTGCTGGCCATAGCGGCAATCTTTTTCATATGCGCTTTGTCAAACTTCCCATTCGTGATGACTGTGCCAATGGTCGTATTGGTCGTCGCCGCGTCGCGCTGCGAAAAGAGTGTTGCAGTCCGGCCATGTTCTTCCAGCATAACCCGTCTGGAATCAGCAAAGCCGCTGCCGTCTGCACGGCGCATGCCAGCGATAATCTGATTGGTTTCCCCCAACACGTCACCGACAGCATTGACCACCACCACAGCGCCTACCTGCAGTTCGCCGACTTGAACCGCATAGGCGCCTATGCCGGATTTCATCATATAATCAGGTCCGCATACTTTGCCAACCGTTGCACCCGTGCCTGCACCTTGGCAGCCTTCGGCAAATTCACTGTGTTCTGACGCAACACAGGCATCATATCCCATTTGCGCATCAGGCCGGATGTTTTTGCCGCAACCTAAATCATAAATACACGAAGCCACGACAAGAGGAACTTTGCAAATTCTCGTATCAAAGCCAATATCATGTTCTTCCAAATATTTCATCACGCCGGCTGCCGCATCCAATCCATACGCACTGCCGCCACTGAGAAGCACGGCATGGATGCGGTCTGCATTGGCAGCGGGATTCAGCAGTTCCAATTCCCGGCTTGCCGGACCGCCGCCCCGTACATCGACACCGCAGGGAGCCCCCTGCGGACTGATAATAACGGTACAGCCTGTGCCGCCTTCTTTTTGTTGGGCATTGCCTATGCGAATTCCCTGTATATCTGTAATGGCTATTGTCTTCATGGCGTCCACCCTTTCCCAAACGCGCTGCACAGCAACGCAATGTATTGACTACCCGGCTACTTGCCTTTTTTTTGAAAATCCTTCCACAGCATGCTCGGCTGAATGCCTGTATTATTCTGATATTTACCATGCTTATACGTGTCATATTCACCGTCAATATCATGGTAATAAATCTGGCAAATTTCTACGTTGGGATAAATGCGGATTGGCTGCACACAAAAAATTTCCAACGTCCAATATCCGGCAAAGCCTACATCGCCAAACCCAGCCGTTACATGAATAAAGACACCCAAACGTCCTACAGAAGACCGGCCTTCCAGCATCGGAATATATCCTTCTGTCTTCGTATATTCATTGGTCCGGCCCAAATATAATTTATTGGGCTGCAGGACATAGCCGTCTTCAGGAATCGTAATCGTCGTCGCCGGATTCGGCTTTGCCATATCCAGTTCATGATGGTCGTATATCATCAGCTGGTTATATAAAGACAGATTATAACTATTGGGATTGACCCGTTCTGGGTGAAACGGCGTAATAACGATTTCTTTGCCAAGATGTTTTACGATTTCTCTACCTGATAATATCATACTGCCACTCGCTTTCTATTTTATATACGTATTGGTTTATGTTTCATTATAATACAATTCATCTGCCCAAGCAAAAATTTAGTGCATCGTATC
>SAMEA104315421__coassemble_9498_pt1 | contig 2636 bp, 1 predicted proteins | sample SAMEA104315421__metabat2_high_PE_001 | metagenome-assembled genome bin SAMEA104315421 (sample SAMEA104315421) | gut metagenome | biome: Monkey gut; feature: monkey-associated habitat; material: faeces | place: China | collected 2013
CTTCTTTGTCCACGCCGTCTTCACGGATTGTCAGTACGACATCTGTATTTACGGGGCCGCGAATTTTTTGTGACACATCTTCCAGCTTCATGCCGGTAGTCGGTGTTCCATCAATAGCCATGATAATATCGCCCCGTTTCAACGCAGCTTCACTAGCAGGGCTGTCATCAATAACACCGGCGATTAATACACCTTCATCGGTACTGCCGATATAAACGCCAATGCCTGCATAAGAACTCTTCATTTGTTCTTGAAAGTTTTGAAATTCGTCTCCGGCCATGTACACAGAATGTTTATCGCCAAGCGTAGAAACAATCCCTTTCATGGCACCATCCAGCAGGGTCTTTTTATCTACTGTATCGGCATAGTGTGTTTCTACAATATATAAAGTCCGATACAGTTTCATCCATCCCAGCCAATCTCCCATAAAATAGTAAGATAAGCCCATCACAATCAATACAGCTGCTGCCAATACGGAACCGGCCCAAGCAGCTGCCCTGTACAAATACGAAGTCCCTTTTCCTTTCGCTGTCTTATTCATCGAATTCGCCGCCTTACAAATATGCTGACGGATCTACGGGGTCCCCGTTAGATCGTACTTCGAAGTGGACATGTGGACCTGTCGAATTCCCGGTAGAACCAGCATAGGCAATAACCTGCCCTTGCGATACAGACTGTCCTTCGGATACATTTAAGGATTCATTGTGGCCGTATAATGTCGATAAACCATTGCCATGATCGATAATAACGGCATAACCATAGCCGCTAATCCAGCCGGCTTCTACGACCACACCGCTGTCAGCAGCGTGTACAGGCGTGCCGTAATCGACGCCAATATCCATGCCGCTGTGATAAATCGTAGAGCCAAAAATCGGATGCGTGCGGTAGCCGTAAGGAGACGTAATGACCCCGTTGACCGGCCAAATAAAGGCCCCTGAGCCACTGACAGGCTGATAACTATAGTCTGCACTGCTGCCGCTGTCATCCGTGCTTTCAGACGAGCTGCTGCCGTCATCAGATGATGCACTGCTGGACGCTTCGGCCTGCTGTTGTGCGGCTGCTTCTGCCGCAGCAGCGGCAGGCCCTGCGGCGCGCGCTGCACCTTTGCGCCCAGCGGCAGCGGCGCGGGCGGCGGCTCTTTGCCGCAGCATATCGCCAATAGCCTGAGAAGATGCTTCCAATTCACGATACGCTTCTTCAGCCGTAGCCTTATCGTTTTCTGCCTGATACAAAACAGCCTGCTGTTCTTTCTTATGCTGTTCAATTTCAACTTTTTTCTTAGCCGCGTTTTCTTTAAGTTCCGTTTGTTTCTGCCGCTGGCTTTCCAATTCCTGTTGAACCTGTTGGATTTCATCACGCTGCTGGCGAATGGACTGAATCAAATCCATATCGGCAGCAATGACACGCCGCAGCAAATCGACGCGGTTTGCAAAATCATTGAAATCTTTCGCCCCCAATACAACATCCAAATAACTTAACTGTCCATGCATATAAATATCACGGATGCGGACTTGAAATACCTTTTCCCGTTTTTCCAGCTTTGCCTGTTCTTCTTTTAATTTAACCTGCATGTCTGCAATTTGCTTTTCCGTATCGGCAAGCTGTGAAGAAATGGATTGGTATTCTTTGGTTGCCGCATTTAAGCTTTCCTGAATGCCGCGCAGTTTTTCAGAAACATTGCCGATAACCGTTTCAGCATTGCTTTTTTTCTGCGCCTGTTCTGCCATTTGTCCCTGCACGTCGGATAATTGATTCTGCAAATCTTCATCGTCTGCAAACACAGCAAAGCAGGGATTCAACAGCGCTGCTGCCACCCATGCAGCAATATATTTTTTGTGGGAATTAAACATCACCATAGCCTTACACCTTCATATACCGTTTCAACGAAATCGTACTGCCCACAGCCCCAATGCACATACTGATAACCAGCAGGATACCTGCCATGCGGTATATAAACGGGTACATGCTGACAAGAGGCAAAAATGCCAGGGAACGATGAATGGCAACCGTAACAAATTCATAAAACTGAAAGAGTACGATGTCTGCAATCAAGCCGCCGATAAATCCCAAGAGCAGTCCTTCCAAGAGAAATGGCCAGCGGATAAACCAGTTCGTTGCCCCGACATATTTCATAATGCCTATTTCTTTCCGCCGCGCAAAAACAGTCAGACGAATCGTATTGGAAATGATAAACAGCGTTGCCAATGTCAGGAAAATGACCAGCGCAATGCCGCCCCAGCGAATAACAGACGTAATCTGGAAAAGCTGTTCGATAATTTCCTGTCCATAATGCGTGCTTTCTACTTCCGGATAATCCGCTACAATACGAGCTGTCCGTTTGACAGCTGCCGGATCGGTAAAGGTAATTTCATAGGAACTTGGCAAGGGGTTTTTCCCTTCCAACGCATTGAGTATGCCCGGCTGGTCTTTCATGCGGTCCCGCAGTTTATCCATAGCCTGATCTTTGTTGGTAAATGTGATTTCTTTGACATCTTCCATTTGCTTTAACCGTTTGCCGACACTCATTACTTGTTCTGTCGATAAATCATCTTTTAAATAGATACTGATTTGTACCTGGCTTTCCAAGTTTTCGGCAAAATAGTCCAAGTTTGCTACTAAGGTCATAAATATCCCCA
>SAMEA104315421__coassemble_12740_pt1 | contig 2151 bp, 2 predicted proteins | sample SAMEA104315421__metabat2_high_PE_001 | metagenome-assembled genome bin SAMEA104315421 (sample SAMEA104315421) | gut metagenome | biome: Monkey gut; feature: monkey-associated habitat; material: faeces | place: China | collected 2013
ACTGCTTTTGGTACGTCATTAACCTTGTCTATGTCTGGATTTTTCCTACATAAATGGCGGCAGCCCGCAAATCAATCCCCGTCATCGTATTAATAGTACCATTAACCACAATCGGCGCATCCAGCGAAGACGATACCGAATAGGTACCTTTCTTAATCTTATCTACTGCTGATTTTGCACTATCAATATCAAAAGGCATAAAAGTACCCTGTGCTGTTGTGATAGCTGTCAACGAACCAGCATTAATCACGCCGCCTGCACCGACGACCATGCCTTTAGGGCTGAGAAAATACAGATTGCCGCCGATTTTGTTGTCACGAATGGCATTGACCGTACCATTAATATCAATGCGGTTTTGTACCGTATTGACCAGTGTATCCAAATTTTTCGGGTTATCCTTCGTTTTAAAATACATATTGGCCATATCATTTTTCCCGACTTGGAAATCTTGAAAACGATTCAGCCCAACATTACCAGATGCCGATTCGGCATAAATATCAGCTTTATTCTTCTGCACCAAGTTTTGATCAGGCTGATCTACACGGGTAATTTTTCCCGTATCTGCCGCCAGCACATCACTGCCAAGCCAAGGAACTACGGCAAAGCCGACGCCAAGAGCCAATACGGAGCGCAGCACGTTCCAGCGCAAGGAAGCCTGTTTCTCCATATAATTCATTTTAGGTACGTTTCTAGTTGATACTGTATTTCTCTTACTGTTCATGCTGTACTCCCTCCATATCCTCTATCTTCTTTGCCGTTTTGATATATCCCAATGCTTCATTCAAGCAGCTTTGCCTCTTGACGCTGCGCAGCTGTACATATACTTTAGCCGGCAGAATATGCCCGCCATGCCAGCGCAGCTTGAAATGCGATATACGTGAATACATATATACGTCGCTGGCAACACCTGCCGTAAAAACGGCTTCAGGCAGTCCGTGTATCCTTGCATCTGCCACTGCCGCTTCCTGCAGCAGGATGCCAAACGATGCATATGCCTCTGTCTTCATCTGTTGTATCTGCCATGCCGGCCAAATCGCCTCTCGAGGCAGCAGCTCGATGCCTACCATGGATCCTGCGCTGCCATCTGACAGGACATCGATATCCAGCATATACTGAAACATGCCCAATGCATCAATATGCTGCAACAGCTGCCAGCCGTCTTCCGGAAGCGGTTCTATACCGATACGCTGCAGGAGCTGCTGTATGCGCGCCAGTCCCTGCGGTACAATCAGTACCAGCCGCAGCGGCCGTTCTTGGCGCGATTCCATAAATCCCATATGCCAAAGAACAGCATCCGGCTGCATATGCTGCAGCAACTGCCGTACCGGCGCGATTTGCTGCGTCCTACCCCGGTATTTCAACAAAGGAGCCAACAAGGCCTGCACAAAATCTCCGGATATATTGATAAAAGAGGCTACTTGCCGTTTTTCTTTTTCTAGTATATCCGCTTCCAAATACAAAGAGCACGTATCCAGCAGGGACGGCTTGCGCTGTGCCAGTTGGGCGGCATAATAGTGGAAAAAATCTCCTTCCGGTGCAACCCCTCGGTCTGTCAATGGATTTTGTTTCAAAAAATCACGGGCTGTATACTGGGCAGACAAATCGATTTGTGTCTTTCCCTTGAGAGGAACCTCTGCATACAAATCGACTCCCGTATGCGGCAGTATATAGATAGGAGCCTGATTCATGAGCCGCGCTTCAGCAGCCGCTTTCAGTCCCCATATTCGTTTTCCGGCTTCTGTGGCCGTAATACGCCTGCGCCAGTACGCAAACGCGTCTAACTGCTGCCATGCGCTAAGTCCCATGAATCGTTCACTTCCTATCTAAAATAGATGCACACGCATCAAAAAGTTTATGCCCAAATCAGTTTCATAATGTGTTTATATTCATCTTGCAAATGTTTAACCAGCACATCGAGTACGGTATAAATCATATCGCCGTCTACTTCTTCCGGACGGTTCAATACGTACGCATCCAAAATCAAGGCGCCGTCTTCGGTAAAATAGTATTTAAAAATCTTGTACTGTGCGTTAATTTTGTTAATCGCTTCAATCAATGCCGTTTTATTTTCGTCTTTCAAAGCTTCGTTGGCTACGCGTACCCGAATCATCGTATAAATGCTGCTGTCCAAAATAACCAATGTAGGAAGCT